>Ga0307377_10000397_pt1 | contig 58763 bp, 95 predicted proteins | sample TR3MG_FD_202535 | JGI IMG/M metagenome (GOLD analysis project Ga0307377, IMG submission 202535) | Soil microbial communities from Risofladan, Vaasa, Finland - TR-3 | ecosystem: Environmental > Terrestrial > Soil > Coastal area > Acid sulfate soil | place: Finland: Risofladan, Vaasa | collected... | reverse complement strand
TTGTTACGTTTAATGATAATCAAGAGATTATTGCTACTCGGTTCACTCTAAGCACTCTACCGACTGGCGGTGCTGCAACATGGGTAGCAACTGAAACAGGAAGTTCTGATACTAGCACTGATACTATCACTTTGGTAGACGGTCTTGCTATGGCTATTGGTGCTGGTGGTACGGTAGCGTTCACTGGTCGTCGGCTTGAAGTCAAAGTCGGTGAAGGAAACGTCGTTTGGACTGAGACGGTTAATCGTGATTACGTGCTTGATCGTGGTAGTCTCGATTCGGTAAGAAACGGTGATGAGGCTCCAGTTGATGTTAAGTTCGAGTTCACATGGGAATGGATTACTGCTGTAACTGCTAGCGGTATTCCTACTCTTGAGGATGTATTAAAGAAACGCGGTGAAGCGGCAGCATGGGAGACATCTGATCCCGATACCTGTGCCCCTTATTGCGTTGATATTATTATCTGGTATGATCCAGGTTGTGGTGGCAACAATACCGAAAAGATTGAATTACCTTACTTCCGGTATGAATCTCTGGAGCACAATCTACGTGACTCTCAGATTTCATGTTCTGGTAAGTGCAATGTTGTAGAAGCAACTGCCACCCGTATCTAGTAACAATTATTAATAAAAGGATATTTCTATGAGAATTAAAGGAAAAAAGATCACCGGAGCCAACAGGGAGATTATTGCTATCCCCCGCGGCGACGGTGATGATATTGTTTTTATTGCCGAGGCGGTATTAGACCATAAACCGTTTGATAAGTTGTGTCCTGTGCCGAAGCCCCGTTTAAAGAAGATAGACGGGGAAGATGTTCCTGATTTCAAAGACAAAAACTATAATGCTAAAATCGTTAAATATAGCGAAAAGAAAACCGCTTGGTTGATTTTAACATCATTAAAAGCAACTCCTGAATTGGAGTGGGAACAAGTTGACTTAGATGATCCTAGCACTTGGCTTTTATTTAGGCAGGAACTAAATAGTTCAGGATTTTCCGATCTTGAAGTGAATCGTATTATTAATGGCAGTTTAACAGCCCAAGGTCTCAATGAGGCCAGAATTGAACAGGCTCGTGACTCTTTTTTACTCAGAGAGTCCCGACAACTCGCCATATTATCTTCCCTAAAGGAAGAACGGAAAAGTACATTGTCTGGCGAAGTTGTGAACGCCACGGAATCCGACCCCCAGGAGTAGAAATAACTTGGGATGAATGTAATGTGCAAATTCAAGCTGAACTTATAGCATATAATCAGGTGCGTGAGTTAGAAGAGATAGAAATGTTACCGCATGTTGTGCAGTTTGTTTAAATGATTCTCCACGGTAGCTCAATTGGTAGAGCGAGTGACTGTTAATCACTTGGTTTCAGGTCCGAATCCTGACTGTGGAGCTTTTAAAATCAAAGGAGAAATTATGAAAGATAAAAGCACTATACCTGATAAATTTAAATTATTAATTATAAATGAATATAAAAATGGATTAAGTAGTAGAGACTTGGAAGATAAATATGGTTTTAGCTATGGGTCTATTAAAAATTTACTAAAGAAACGTGGTGTACTACGTAATAGAAGTGAGGCTGCTTCGCTATCATTTAAAAATGGTAAAAAAGTAGGGGTTATAAATAATTTAATTTTAATGAATAAAACCTCTAATCGTTATCTTTCTAATAAATCTAATTTTGGTAATAAAAATGGGAGTTGGTTAAAAGATAGAACCAAGGTTAGAAAGTGGTCGCTTAGCAGTAAACGTAAATTTTTTATTAAAACAATTTTAGAGGAACGAAATTATACATGTGAATTGACTGATAAAACTAATGTTGATTTATGTGTCCACCATATATGCCCAATTTGGAGCCATCCAGAATTAAAATATGGCCCTAAAAACGTTATAGTAGTCCAGAAAATTATTCATAAACATTTTCATCAGTTTTTTGGTTCAAAGACAACTGTTGAAGCATGGAATTTATATACTAAAGATAAATATTATGAAAGGTTTGTATAATTATGCCTTTTGTTTCTTCTAAGCAGCGTAAATGGATGTGGGCGAATAGACCAGCATTGGCGAAGAAATGGACTAAGAAATATGGCTCCAAGTCCATTGAAGAAAAAGAAAAAGAAAAAGAAAAAGAAAAAGAAGAAAAGAAAAAGAAGAAAAAGAAATGAGATTCACTGGTGAGTTCATTCTGCCGACCATTGATCTCAATGCCTATAAGGCATTACTAACGAAACATCTTCAAAAAGAATTGCGTAAAGTAGCAAACGCGTGGCTTCTTGGTGTTGTTGGTAAAATACCTGTTTGGTCTGGGCAATCTCAAGGATCGTTATTAGAATTAGCCGAACTAATTAACGGCACACTAATTATTACTCCAAGAAGTGGTGTTAAAAATAGAATTACTCAGGGGCGGTCTCTTGGAACTGCAAAAGAGAAACTAGATTTTAGTGATTTTAATATCACTATAAAAACAAACGTCGATCACTACAATATTCAAGAATATACTAATGTCGGTGTAAGTAAGTCCGCCCCATGGCAATCATTAATAGCTGGTGCTAAAATGGCTTGGCCTGTTCTCAATAAAGTAAGATTAATAGCACCCACACTTAAAATTACAAAAATAAAGATTTAAAAATGGCAGAAGAATTAAGGACTGTATTAGGCTTCGAGGCAGCAGGTGCGATTGCCACACTAGCGAAGCTAGCTACTTCATTAGACGTTTATTCAGCAGCATTAATGCGTTCTGCTACTACTAATAAAACGTTTAATACTTCTGCTAGTGTAACTCGATCAGGATTAATATCAACTGCTTCAGCAACTAATACTCTTAGCAACGCACAAAACAAAGGAATAACTTCAGCAAAAAGTTATACTAATAGTTTAACTAGCATAAAACAAGCAGCAGTTCAAATTGGTGCAAATTTAACTGGTACAGATAATAGTGTTCGTGCATTAAATTCGTCATTAAATAGCGGAATATCATCAGCAAAAAAGTACGTCAATACTCTTACTGGCATAAAACAATCATCTGGTTTAATGGGTCTTGGTATAATAGGTGCTAGTAGTGGCACTAACCAGCTAAGTGCAGCACAAAACAAAGGAATAACTTCAGCAAAAAGTTATACTAATAGTTTAACTGGTGTTAGAAACTCAACAACCAAACTAACTGATACCACTAAAAAAGCCAGCGGGAGTATGCTTCTTAGTTGGAAAAGTGTTATACGTATTTTCGCTATTCAGGTTATTCACCAAGCAATATCTAAAATATCTGGTGCATTAAAACAATCCGCTGAGGATGCAAGAGAATATGTTAAAGCATTATCAGAGATACAAACTATTGCAGACGGAGGTTTCGGTAGTTTAGAGAATTTGGCTGCAAAAGTAGAAGAGTTTTCTGCTGCAACAGGCCAGCCGCTTACTGCTGTTACTGAGGGTATTTATCAGACATTATCTAATCAAGTAGCAGATGCCGCCCATTCGTTTGAGTTCCTTCAAACTGCTAGTGATTTTAGTATCGCTGCTGTAACTGATCTAGGATCGTCGGTAGAATTATTGTCATCTATCATTAACTCATATAATCTTAATACCTCCGATGCCGCTGAAATCTCCGGTAAGCTCTTCCGAGCTATTGAGCTAGGTCGTTTCCGTGGTGAGGAAATCGCTGATACTATTGGTAGAATAACTGTTCTATCTAGTCAGTTAGGTGTTTCACTTGAAGAGACATTAGCCTCTATAACTGTATTAACAAGAAGTGGTATGAAGTATGATGAGGCTTTCACGTTAGTTAGTAATATTCAATTAAAACTTATTAAGCCAACTCAAAACTTAAAAAATCTTTTCAAGGAAATGGGTATCGCTACTTCTGAAGCTGGTATACAAGCCTATGGTTTCCAGGGATTACTAGCAGAAATAGAAAAAAGTGCTGGTAGTACGGCTTCAGAGTTAGCTAATCTTTATGGAAGAGTACGTGCTATCCGTGGTGCATTAGGTCTCGGATCAAAATATATGGAGACTTATACAAGTGATTTAAAGGAATTAAAGGAAGCTGCTGCAGAAACTATAAAAGGAGCTAAAACTATAGTTTTTGAAACTAATGCACGCCAAGTAGAGCTTGAATTAAATAGATTAAATATAGCACTAGTTGGTTTTGGTAGAGTGGCTACTGACGTAACTAAAGTCGTCTTCGATTCTTTTGGCGGTGCAACTGGCACTATTGCAACATTTACTACAGCGTTGGCTTTGGGAGCCACTACTTGGTTATTAATGAGAAGTAATGTTGTGGCAGCGACAACAGCAATAATTTCACGAATACAAGCTGTCGGCCTTAAAACAGCAGTTTTAAATCGTGATTGGATGAAATTAGTAAAATCACCTATTCTATGGGCGGCTGTTGTCGTTGGTGCAGTAACAATTATCAGTTACTCTCTTAATAGGTATATTAAGAAAGCTAAAGAGGCTCGTGACGCTTTAGTTGCTGAGTCAACAGGCAAAGAAACAGTTAAATTAGCGAATTATAAAATAGAATTACAAGAACAAGTAGAAAATAATAAGAAAATTCTTAGTGAAGCACAGAAAATGCTTTTCGCTAAGCAGAAATTATACAATGACGCTAGTAGTAATATCAGACGTAATGAAGAGATTATGTTTGGTAGTTTAGAAGATCAATTAGGCGATCATGTTTCTGCTATAAATGGATTATTTGGTAAGTTCAGGGATTTTGCTACTGATTTACCAAGTAAATTAAGGGAAATAGCTTCAGAAACCAAGAATATAAGAGCAAATATTAATGATTGGAAATTTGATAGAAGTATTCAAAAACTTAATACAATACAAGAAATATACAAAAGACTGGAGCGTTCACAGCAATTGAGAAGTGAAGCATTAGCAGCTTCTAATAGGGGAGAAAATGATCTAGCTAAATCTGTTAATGAGAGAGCTTTAAATGAAGCTAAATCAGCATTAGCAACTGCTGATCAAAGCGGCAATAGAGTATTAATAAGAAAAGCAGAGCAAGAGGTAGAACTTGCTATGCAGAATCAATTATCTACCCAAGAAAGAATTAAAAAACAATCTATCAACCAGGCTACTGCTATTAATGAGTCTGTTGCGTCTATGAATAGATTTTCAGCGGCAATAGGACCAGCGGTAGATGAGTTCAAGAAATTGACAGAAGAATTAAAGAAGACAAGTGATCCAATTGACAGAGAAAAAATTATAGCTAAAATGAAAGGTGTTGTCGGTGAGATAAAAGAAATGCTTAAGTTAGATATGTATATTGATCTAGCCAACACACCAGAACTACATGATGAACTTGCTTCTGTGTCTAAAAGTTTTTATGACGCTTTAACTGGTCAAGTAACCACATTTGAGCACGCGGTAACAAACTCTATTAGTAGGTTAAACGCTTTAAGAGCCAAGACTCCTGATGTTTCTGAACAACAAGCATCAGGTGTAGAAATGAAAAAGCAACTAGATATAACTACTAAGGCTTTGGCATCCCAAGCAGAAGCCCAAGGAAAACTAAGAACTGCAATTATAGATGCAGATAAGACATATGATAAATTTGGAGCAACAGTTGATAAAGCAGCCACATCAGCAAAAATTACTGCTAATGAAAGAAGCGGTCAAACTGCTAGAATGGCTAATGATATTAAAGCTGCGTATAAAGTAGAGCTGGATGCTGCTTTAAAATTAGCAGCAGAAGGAAAAGCTAATACCACTGAGTATTCAGCTAGAGTGACAAATATTATAAATCTTAATACTCTTTTGCGCAAATCTAGTGAGGATGCAACTAAGGGAGGTTTTATTGAATGGACTGCTGGAGCGATTCTTGGTACTTTTGGACTATTTGATAGTTTACATGAGGCTGCTGTTTCTGGTCAAGAATTAGTTGACAAGCTAAATGAATTGCCAGAGATAGAAGTATCTATAAAAGAGGAAGGAGCTAAAGCCGAAGTCGGTAAAGCCTTTATGGATAAAATGGCTGCAAGCACCGATCCAGTTAAAGATGCATTAACATTTTTAGATGCAGCGGCAACAAATACTGGACAAAATATTGACACATCTTTATCAACTGGCATTATTAATGCCGTGGCTAATGTTGCACGTGGGTCAAGCTCAATTATATCATCATTGGAGACTATTGCCGAACAAGCTAGAGTAACTGCTGCTGCTGTAGCTTCTATTGGCTCTGGTGTTGGGGCGACTGGTAAAGCATACGGCGGAATGATCTATAGAGCCGGTGGTGGTTTCACTCCAAGAGGCACAGACACTATCCCTGCTATGTTATCGCCAGGCGAGTTTGTTGTTAATGCTGCCTCTTCAAGAAAGTTCTTTTCGCAATTAGTTGCTATGAACTCTGGAAGACAACCAGTATACCGGGAGACAGGTGGCTCTGTTGGTGATATTAATATCAATGTAACAGAATCGAAATCGCCCCAAGCGACAGCACGAGAAATTGCTACACAAATACGGCGTGAGATTAGTCGTAAAACAATTCGTAAGTTTTAACAGTCTTCTTAACAAGGTAGAAAAATGAAAGACAAGTTTAGTTTAAGAGGCTTCTTTGTTGTAGAGCATCGTAATAAGAGTGGTGAATTAATTGGTGCTTATGAAATGCCTAACGGTATTGTCGATGTCGGTTTTAATCATATTCTTGACACTGAATTCCATGCAGCTGCTCAAGTTGCAACATGGTATATCGGTCTAGTTGATAATGCAGGATGGACTGCTTGGGCTGCTGCTGATACAATGGCTGCACACGCTGGTTGGGCAGAATCAGTGGCATACACAGAAGCTAACAGGCCTGAATGGACGGAGGGTGCTGCTGCTGCACGAGCCATTACTAATGCTGTAACTGTTGATTTTAGTATCAATGCAATAGGAAATATGAAAGGAATCTTTATTGTTAGCGATAATACTAAGGGCGGTGCAATAGGCATCCTTTGGTCAACAGCGGCTTTTACTTCTGTTGTAGCTGTTTCTGGCGGTGATACCTTTAAGATTACTTACACTGTTAGCGGTTAAAGTTAATCTTTAAAGGAAAGAATGGTGAGACTATGTCTTTACTTTGGATAGATGGCTTCGAGGGCTATGGTACTAGTATCGGTAGTGCTCCATCGCCGTCTGGGGTGATGACTCGTCGATATGCTATGGGAAGTGAAAGTAGTATTGATGTAATAACAGGGAGAATATCTGGGAAAGGCATTAATTGTGTAGTTAGTGCTTGTTCCCTCAAAACTCCAGCGATAAATATTAATGCGACTATAATTATCGGTTTCGCAGTTAAAATTACATTAGATAATACAGACGCTTTTTTAGAGTTATATGATGATGCTGTTCTTGGCATAAATTTACAATATATAACTGGGGGCGAACTACGGCTAAGACGAGGTGTAACTACTCTTGGAACAACAGTTGGTCTTGGTTTAACTATAGGAGATTGGTACTGGATTGAGCTAAAAGTTTTTGTTGATAATGCAGCGGGAACTTATGAATTAAGAGTTGGTGGAGCGAACGTCCTTAGTGCCGCTGGTGTAGATACTCAGGAGGGAGTAGACACTTTTTATAATATTGTACAATTAGGTAGTTCAGCAACATATCCTTGGTTTGATGACTTTTATGTCTGTGATGGTGCCGGAGCGATTAATAATGATTTTCTCGGTAATTGCCATATCACTGCCATTTTTCCTGACGGTGTTGGTAATACTACTGATTTCACCCCTAGTGCTGGGGCAAATTGGTTTTGCGTTAGTGAAGAAATAGTCGATGATGATACCAATTATATTGAGGATTCAACACCGGCCAATAAAGATACATATACTTACGATGATGTTGGTGCATTAATTAATATTAAAGGTCTTCAAATTAATACGGACTGTCGAGAGACAGATGCATCTGCTTTTAGTTTAATAACAGTTGTACGATCTAATGGAGCAGATGATGACGATGCTGCTCAAGCTATCGGTACAACGGATTACGTTACCAAGCGACGAGTTGCTGAATTAGACCCAGATACTGCCGCAGCTTGGTTAGCTGCTGCTATTAATGCAGCGGAGTTCGGAGTAAAGGTTGGATAAATGGTTCTACGAGCCACAAGACAATATACCGAAGTTCTTGCCCCCGGTGATGGTGATCTTAGGGTTACTAGGCAATATGCCGAAATTCTTGCTTCTGGTGATGGTGATCTTAGAATCACTAGGCAGTACATTGAGATATTAACCAGAGTACCAGTTCCAGGTGAAACTGATAATGAGCTGGAGATTACAGATAGACTTGATCATCTTGTTCATTATAATGATTTTTGGCCAACACAAAATGTTCTTAATCTACAACAAAGTGTACGAATATATGGTTACGAATGGGGTGAATCTGTTATACCATTCAGCCAAGTAGCATCTGGTTACACACCATTTTATAGAGACCTTGAGCATACTATTGTATTTACTGATAGTGCGAGGAGTAGAAATCATTACCATACTCTTGAAGATATTTTAGTTTTTAGTCAAGTTGTGCCAAGATATATTGAAGAAAATGTTAGTAATACACTTAGTTTTGTACATCATGCTTATAGGTTAATGTATAGTATAAATGATACTATTACTTTTAATCAGTCAATAACTGTAGGTAAATATCATGGACTACCAATACAAGATTTAGGATTAGAGTCAAGTGTAGTTTTCGGCGGTGATTGGGTAAGAGTCATATCACAAACGCTGGGTATTGGCCATTCATTAACATACTTTTTTGATACAGGTTGTATACGTAAAAGTTATACCCCGTTTATAGGTGAATCCACAATTAATGCTATTAATCCTCCAGGTAGTATGTTACCATTTGTTCAAGATAGTACCAAACAGTTTCGACTAGAATATCCGGCACTAGGTGCAGTAGAGGATACTGTACTTTTAAGAGCACCAGAACTAGATAATATAGATCAAAATGTAAGTAACCGTATTAATCGTGAAACTAGGGGTGGTAATCTTGTTATTTTCGCTGACTCTACTTGGCCAAAAGTTAATACAATTAAGGTTACATTTATTGGCCTATCTGAGGCAGAAGCAATAGCATTACAAGATTTTATTATTAATCATCTTGGTAAGGATATTCTTTTAACTGATTGGGAAGGACGTGAATGGATTGGTGTCATTATATCTCCTGAAGACGTTATATCGCAAACTGGTGATTGTAATTGGACAGCATCATTTTCATTTGAGGGAGTGGTACTTGACTACTGCACACCAGATACAGGTCTTGCAATAATTGATTCTTTTACATTTATTTTGGACCGTCTTCGAGCACTTGATGATACTCTTGCGTTAATAGATACAGTAGTATTCGGGGGTGATTGGGATCGCCCGTGTGGAGATGTTCTTGCTTTAATTGACGATGCGGTAGGGATTGTAGTTTAAGAAAGATTTTCTAAGAAATGTTTAAATTAGAAGCACCATATCCTGGATACCAAACGACAACTGTACTCCCTAGCCCTGATTGGGCTAATAATAGTAATAGTGTTGGCACTGTTCAAGTATTAAGAGCTATGAATGGGTTAGCACAAACTTACAAAAAGAACAAGCAAGGTCGACGAAAATTACAATGGTCGTTTTTGTTATCACGGCATAAATCTATTGAATTAAAATCATTTGTACAATCGTACTATAGTTCAGCTATGAGAATAACAGATTCATATAATAATATCTATATTGCTTATTTATTAAATAACCCTTTTGAGTTAGGTAGTGGCGAAAGAGCCGGTAGTTTTCCCGGCGATGAAACACAGCGGGCGACGTTAGAGTTTGAGGAAAAAATATGAGGGCTGTAACACCACAAACTCTGACTCTATTAAATGAAAACCGAGGTGCCGAACTTATTTTAGTGCTCGGTATTCAATGGGTTAAAGATGGTATAGTACAACTATATTCAGACCAAAAAATAGGCGGTCAAAATTATCCATATCCAACTATTATTGAGATCGGTGATTTTGATACTACACAAACTATATCTAGTATTAATGATTCACAGTCTATTTCTGTTACTTTAGATGATACTGATACTAAAATCAAAGAGATATTGAATAATAATAATATACAGAAGCAGCCTGTTTCTGTATATTTCTTATTTAAAGGATTACATTTAGATTATAAAACACTTTTCTTTAATGGCGAGATTAATAGCCCTATTATCTGGGACGAAGGAGCACGCACATTATCTTTTGATGTTTTATCAAATCGGGACAGTATTGATGTAGGCTTTTCGATGGAAGAAGGCGATTTTCCTTCTATCCCCGATGAAGCATTAGGTAAAGCATGGCCATTAGTTTTTGGTCATGTTTGTAATATGCCTACATTGGTGGTTCGTTCTCCAAGAAAAGGTGTTCTACTTAGAGGAGAAGGAATACGTGATTTTACAATCGCACCACGCCTTTGCCAGGCGAGATTAATTCAATGCCCTGCTGAAAGTAAAGGTGAAACAACAACATTAGCTCAAGGCCCAAGTAATACATTTACTGAGGCTAAAGAAATGGTATGGGGACCAGATTTAGATTGTGTTGTAAAACGTTTTGAGGCTATTTGTAATTTGTTAGGATATGATAGGCAACAAAGTGCGTATGAACACGCTACTCTTGATATTAGAAATGGCGACTCATTTCCACAAAATGTTAAAGTCACTATTAATATTGAAGGAGCTAGATTTCGTGGAACTTTTAGCGGTACAACTTTTGCTGTAACTGATCGTGAGCATCCAGATTATGCTGATTGGGAACATCAATCTTGTCATGCGGTAGATGATCGTAGTTACGGCCTAAAACGAGTTAGTGGTGATATAAGTGGATGGACAGCTACGGCTTCAGGCACAGCATATCGTTATACTGGAACACCAATAACACAAGCAGAATGTGATGACCAATCAACAATTAGTCAAGAATCTTTAGGTGGTCCAGGTGAATCTTGGGAAGCTTTTAACGAAATGAAATCTGCTGGTTTTCATTGGTGCCCAGCAGGTTCAGAAGTGTTACTTGAAGAAGAGAAAGAAATACTTAATATTGTTAGTTTGTTACCAGGTGTTGTTGATATGGTGGCTGCTTATTACACTATGCCAACAGGTAGAAAATTATTGATGGAAGTTCCAACTGGATACTATACAGTTTATAATACTAATTATATTGGATATGATGTTGTCGAAATTGGTCTAGTAAAAAATTTAAGTGAGTATGACGAGAATTGGGATAATCAATTATATGTATCATTTATTTCTACTGTTGGCCCTAATCCAGTAGATATTATTGAATGGTTAATAGGAAAATATACAAACTACACTGTTGATGCAGTAAGTTTCGCTGCTGTTAAAATATTATTGACTAATTATCCAAGTAATTTCTGGTTACAAGAACGAAAAAGTGTTTATGATTTAATACAAGATATTGCTTATCAATCACGTTGCGGTATCTATATTCGCAATAATATTGTGTTTATTAAATATCTTTCGGTAGAACCGGTTTCGGTTCGTACTCTAACTGAAAGTAATATTATTACTAATACTCTCAAAATAAAATTAACAGAGAGTGATAATGTAATTACAAAACAAATTATAAGTTGGAAGAAAACTGGTGCCGGTATTCAAGAAGAAGATGAAATTGATCTAAGTTTTACATTAAAACATAATATAGAAAGATACGGTATACGAGAAGACTCAAAAGATTATTATACACAAAATACATATTCAACGATATTAAAATCATCAACATTTTGGTTAATAAGAGACTCTAATTCCTGGAAAGTAGTTGAATTTGATACTCCACTAACCCAACTAGATATTGATGTATGGGATTGCATAACACTAAATACTGCACAATTTTCAAGTAAATGTGTTGTAACAAGTATTAATTATAATTGGTCAGATAATACTATACATTTCGAGGTTTGGACGCCTATTTTAGCTGGAAAAACAACACCATATATTTGGGCATGGCCAGCGGCTCAAAATGCACTAGAAACATTTCCAGCACCAGACGATGAAAGTCAAAATGCTGGTTATAGTTTCGAGATCACACCACCAATAAATCACCTTTTACTTGGTGGTGGAGAATCTACTGGCAATGTATTATCAACTGGTGATAGAAATCCATCAGACTTAGATGACACTTTACCTGTAGTTTCTTGTGAAATTTCTGATTTGGTCGATTTAGAGGAAGTATATGAAGAAATTGATTATGAAATTGAAGTAGCGAAAGCAATAGCTAAGGCAAAAATGGATGAATCATCGACCCCAGGAGGAGGTGGCAATAAAGATGATAAACCAACAATGGTATGTGGGTCAGTTTCATATAGTGCTGGTTGTAAATATGAAGTAATTGTAGGTTATATTACTCCAATACTTGTAACTAAACCTGATACTTGTGGGGGACCATGCTCACCAGGTTGTAGTGAGGGTGTTTGTACTGGAGTGCCATCTAAAATGTGTCATGTTTTTGGTGCTTTATTTTCAGCAGAAACTTACCAAAAGAAAATAACGTCAGAGGGTTGTGGAAACAGTTGTAGTGGTTTTTGTACAGGACAAACAAAAATTTATGGATGTCCAAGCAGTGTACAGAAAGTATGTCCTCCAGGTGAAGATGGTGAAACATCACCAGGAGATTCAAGTGCCCCAAATCAAGGTCGTCAAAATAATCCGTGTCCAGAAGGACAAAGGTATATAAGTATTACAGAAAGATGCGATGATATAGTATTACCAGGATCATAATATGATAACATGCCAGAAACGACAACGAATGATAACAAACGGTAAAGAAGAGTACCGTTGTATCAATAAGAAAAGTGATCTTCATGGACAAATAGTTGCTACTATTTGTGAAGAATGTCATTTTAATAAATCAAATAATGATTTTAATGTCTGGGATGTCGAGTGTGGAAAATGCCCTAGACGCGAACCAATAGATAATAAAGCGGCTCGCTGTAATGGTACTGGTGGGATAGTTTCTCTGAAAGAATGCAAGATTTGTTTACACGAATTAATAAAATATAATCTTGATCCAGAGAAAATATTAAGAGAATATAATGAATTCCAAAAGGTGGGACTATTAGAGAGTGGAGAAAATAAAGAATACCCTTCTTTAATTACACAAGTAAATAATTATAGGTTAGCAGTAACTAGGTGGATTAAGGCCGGTAGACCAAAACGGACTGATGACGAAATTAAAGAAATATATGAAAAACATTGTAAATCATGTGATTGGTACGATAAGGAAACCAGCCGATGCAAGGGATGTGGATGTAGAGTTGTACCTAAGGGCTTAGCACTTACCAATAAATTAAAAATGGCAACAGAACATTGCCCACAAAATTTATTTTAAGAAGCATGATTTTAAAATCAAGAAGCAAATCCTAACAATCGTCGATATACTTCTGCTGTAGCTATACAGTCTTGAAGTGCATCGTGAGCTTTCATATTAGTTACATTAAATTTACCACACATTGACGCTAAACTGAATTTAGCTAATGTTACTTGGTCACATTTATAGTTTGCTAAATCCATTAAGAAAATAGCTGCTGCCATTGAGTCACGGTAGTGTGCATGAAAGAAATCAAAAAATGATGCTTCGCCTAACCAATCTAATAAAAATGATCTATCAAAAGGCCAATTATGTGCTAGTGGTACGATTCTCTTATAAATTGGTAGGTCCAGTTTATGAAACCATTCCTCAAACATATCTGCACAAGTGAATGGATCTAATGCTCTTTGCTGTTTTAAAGCAAAATTATTGCGGCTGAGTTTTATAGCTTTGCTGTCTATTCGATCAGGATATTGTATACGCATTTCCTGATAGAATGGGGCAAATTCTTTGGACGGTTTATATGCCGAATCTAATGGCAGTATAGCTAACTGCCATATTTCATGGAATCCAGCACATAGTCCTGTTGTTTCAACGTCGACTGCGCATAAAAGATTTCCGTTCAAGTGTACTGATGATTTAGCTATGACTGTGCTCCTTTATGTATGTAATTGCACTTTCTAGAATATTAATGTCCTCATTACAAAGACCCAATATCGTATTACATTTTTGGCATAATAGTCCACGGATTTCATTAGTTACATGGTTGTGATCCACTGCTAATTCTTTAATATTGCCATTTTGGTGCTTAGATATTTCCTTTTTAGCACAAATAACACAAACACATTGTTGCTGCACTAATAAATTATTATATTCTTTCTCTGTAATCCCGTAACGAGAGCGAAGACTGTGATCTTTCTGAGAATTGGCGACACATTGCTTGCACCAACTGTATAATCCTGTACTATTTATACTAGCAAAGGCAAATTCTGATTGTAGTTTTATTGAACCACATTTTGAACATTTCTTTTTTATTGGTAAATAACTACTATTAGTACGCTTCTTATGGTTTCTTTTTAATCTATCGCAATCTTTACAGTAACATTTATACCCATATTTTGTTGACGAATCCTTATAAAATTCATTTACTAATTTCGTTAAACCACAACTGGAGCATACTTTATTTACCATCATTTTTCCCACAGAGTTTAAAATCAAAGAACTTCCATCTGTCATCAACATTGGCTTTATCACTATCAACTAATCGAATATAGTTATAGACTTCATCCCAAGTATCAAAGAATAATTCATGCGATAGTGTTCCAAAAAACCAGAGTCCTATAGCTTTTTTGCCTTGCTCACAATGAACTATAATCGGCTTTTTCTGTCGATTAGCCCAGAAGAGTTCTTCAAATGTGCCAGTAGAATTGATGGTATTATCAATATGAACTACAAGAAAATCACTTACATCAACAAGCCGTAAATCCATATTTCGTATGGGCCGCATAATGTCACTAATAATATCGTAACTGCCTTTATTCCTAAGTTCATTTAGAAAACCAATAGTGTTTTCGTCTTCTATACTATGCACTGATGGCTTGTTTGTTGGATCTAACCACACTATTTGCAAATCTTCTAATTCTTTTTGCAATCGTATACGCCAGTCTTGACCAGTATCAGGACTGTTTTCCATTGATCCGCAAAGATAAGCCCTATTGAATTTTAATCTATTCATTGTTTATCCTTTAAATATTTAATTGCTTGATTTACAAAAATAAAATTCAGATTGTGGTAATACTCTTTTGCACTTAGAACATTTCTTAGATTCTGGTAAATAATTAACCATCGCGACGTTGACAATGGGAAAATACAGCGATTCGTTCATTAAGCGGGGTAAGAGTCCCGGTAACTAAATAACACGCTGTTTTATAGAACGGATTAGTTGGTATTGGTATATGCACTTTTCGTCGTCTAATTACTGATGAATGAGTGCTACCTTTTAGTGGCCCATCAGCACAGTAAATAGTTACTAGCGTATTATCTTTTACTTCTGTAATAATGGGCTTTTTAATTTTACTAATTTTTTTATCATTTGGTGTCATTAAAGTTCTCCCAAATTCTTATAGCATGTTTGTACAAATCATCTAATGATCCATTATTATTAATAACCAAATCCCAATCAGCCCAAGAATCCAGTTCCACTTCTCGTGGATCGGTTCCTTTCGGTTGATTATCTCTAATTAACTTAATAAGTTTGCCACCTTTAGTTCTAATAGCTCTTGCCTCATTAGTGAAACCCATGTCACTAATAATTATAATATCACTCTTTATACTTTTGAGAGCATAATCTATCCATGTATTAGAATAAACAGCCCTAAGAGAATTACCAATACCTATCCAAATTTCTCTTGGCGACATGCCAATCAATGGAAGTATTATCTCTTTATCAGTGTAATGAGTTTCATAATAAATCGCTCTCTTCAAACCAGCCCATCCATAAAGTTGAAAAGAAATATCCTTTAACTTTGACGCGAAACTGACCTCAGTAACTCGTAACTTAGGATGCGTACAATTGATATGAGTGCTAAGAAACTTGGCAAGAGTTGATTTGCCTGACGATTTTTTATAGCCGAATCCGATAACGATCATTTATTATTCTCCCTTGTTATTGGTGTTCCCATAAGTATTTTGATGCCTTTTCTGTTAGTATTGGATCATCATTGAAACATGACTGTAAGTAATCCATAGAAGATGAATTTCTATAAAATTCATCGGCTGATTTAACGGTCCCACATTTTGAACACTTTTTAGTTATCATTAGTTATAGTTGACCCAAAACTCCAAGCACCAACCTGTTCTTCAACGATGAAATTTGATTTGCAAATCATATTGACGCCTATGAACTTGTTATTAGGTAATATAACAAACTGGGAGAAATAATGATCAAAAGCATGAAATAATCGTGCTCGATCTTCTGGTTTCAATGAGTCAATGATTGATTTTAATATCATATTAATCCTCCAAAGCAAGATTATCGCTTTTAAGGATATATTTTTTCGATTTTATTTTTTCGGGTTTAGCGAATGAGATATTACCTATATGGAATTGTCCACCGTCAGTAGCTAAACGACCTTTCGGATAAATAGACGGTAGGGTTCGTCCCATTTTGATTTTAGTCCATGCTATGGTTTCTCCTGGATCAAGCCATTCATTAAATTGTACCCAAAGATCACTGTAAAGAACACTATCACCAGGTGAATAGTAACAGCACTCATCAAGAAATATTTCAACCGCATTTCGATTAGATTTAGCACTTAACTCTTTCTCTTCGGTTTCGATAACAGGTATACTTAATCTGTCATTACATGGGGGTATATCTATATGGAAAAGAGTAGCAAGGAATGCCGGAGCCTCTTTATCTAATAATTTAAGAAAAGTATCTTTTGGTATCATTTTTTCTAATTCAATTGGTGGTACTTTTATTACCACAATCCGGGAATCACCACTAAATACAGGTAACTCATTAGGATTATTCCCAGTATGAATAAAATGAGCAATATTTTGCACCATATATGGGGTGCGACCTTTTGGGTGAATTAAAATATCTTCGCCAGTGATCCAATCTTTTATTCTATTATAGGCATATTTATTCTGTCGTAGATCGCATTCATCTACAGCACAAATTATAGCATTCTTTATTTCCTCATTAAAACCAGCTTGGCTAATAAGAGCGGCTTTAACATCCATATAACCTTTTGATGTTAAAAGCAGTTTCAATGATTCATGTAATGTTGTTTTACCTGTTTGTTGTTCTAAAGAGTAAAGGAATAAATACGGTAAGTGTTTAGTCGGAAACTGAAATAATGAGGCTATCCACAATCGCAAATAGTCTGCACCAGTTTGTATGCCATTGGCTAGGCACCAACCATTACGGGTCACAGCGTCGTTAAGGCCGTGCCCGCATTGGTTGAGTAGCCTATCCCAATTAGTATGTACGAACGGCTCTTCTTGTTGTGGTAAGTATTTTAATTGAACAGCGTCACGATTCCATTCTCGGCTGCCAGGATACTCAGGCTCAAAGGGTTTATTAACTAGTTTCCAGCTTTCCAATACGCACTTGCCAAGAGCATTATTGATTTCAAAATCATTTAATCCCAATGATTTTAAAGCTATACGTAAATGGTTAAGTGGCTCTGCTTGCCAATTATCATTAGCATTTAGAACCCAACCGCTATCTTGGTGTTCTACTGTAACAAGATGTCTAACAATACTATCATAATTTTGATTATCAAGTGACTCATCTTTTGGGAGTTTAGCATCAAAAATCTTTTTCCACCAATCTTTTTCTTCTTTCCAACCGATCATTTCTACCGGATTATCAGACGGTTCTCTTTTAATAGAGACTATAACTCTTTTCCCGTCTTTGTGTTTTTTAATAGTAGCCTTTCGATTGGCTGCCCAACTCGGTAGATTCAAATGTGCTCCAATTGCTGAGACGGCTGTGGTAGCAACCTCGGCTTCACGAAAATGGTATGCACCTTTCTCGTCTTCAACTGCACCATGAGTCCTAGCCGCGATTTCGAGAGTAGGTTCTCTATTGAAGTTGGTACAAGTAAAACCAGTATTGTCTTGAAACCAAGTATCTGTCTCTTGTATGCCTTGGCTGAATCGGCGGACTACCCATGACCCAGAAGGATGCTCAGCGGGCTTACAAAAGCAATTTCCTGTAATAATACCATTGGCTAATGTAAAATTGTGCCACTTTGGAACGATAGCACAAAATACTTCTTCTTCGATTTTATCATCAAAATCAATATATTTAACATTTGTAAGCTGATTATTTTTATTGACAAATCTTTGTTGATGATCTAAACGTAAAAAATGTTTTTTAGTTAAGTTATATGATTTTATAGAAAAACGATAGCTTAAAGTTATTTTTCTATTAACAGATTCGCAAACTTGTGTATGTATTTTTCCACAACGTAGTCCTGCGTGAATAGCTAATTCTCTTATTTTAATTATGTGCTCTTTATTATTTTGGCCTAATCTTATATGCCCAAAATTTTTATCCAAAGACCCATCTGCACTTATTAACCCCAGAATGAATCCTAGAGCATAGCCCTTAGTTTTATTTTTTGGTAGGCATTTCCAATTCCAAGGTAATTGGCGTACTTCTGGTATTCTGCCAAAATTAGAAACAATACGAGACCCTATATTACCGTACTGTGAAAATAATTTTAACAAATCTTGGTCATGCTTATATAATACAACTGAAGTTGTTAATTTTGGGTTAATGTGCCTTTTATCATAGACTTCATGCCCGTCACCAAACACAAATCCATGTGCGTAGCCCTCATAGTCTATAGGAGACAATTCTAATTGTGCTAACGGTATTTTTTCAACCAATCTTAATTCAAAAGTCTTCTTTTTTCTATTAATATCAATATTCTTTTTAGCAGAGTCGTTATAAACTAACCATTCATGGTCTAAAGTAGTACGAATGGTATCATTATTTCCAAATGTGATTGGAATAGTTGTTTGCTTTCCAAATGATTGTACTTTACAGTCTACCCACTTATAACCTTCAGGCGTATAAACATATAGTTCAGCGTGCCCTTCTTCGGCAACATCTTTTATTTGGCGGGGGCCAGTTGATGTTAAAATCTCTGTATCGCCGCTAAGACAATTGTGATCTGGCCTATCCTTACCAGTGGCTATTGTATCGTATAAGCCTCTGAGATTAAGATCAGTATGAGCCTCTTTTAGGTCGAATGAATGGCATACTAATAAATTATTATCTTGATCGTACCACCAAGATGATCCTTTTTCTTCAAGATAATCAAGTAATCGTTGGTGCTCAGAATCTAGTTTAATATGATTATATTGGCCAGTAAGTTGCTCGAAAAGTGTTTCTTCTTTAACTGCTCTCGGCAGAATCTTTTTACGTCTACCTTTTATAACAGGAATATGATCTTCCCAGTTCGGTGGTATATCATATAAAATATCGCCTTGCTTAATTAATTCAAGTCCATCAGTCCCAATCATTTTACGATGATAAACCCAAAGATTTCCACCACATATATCAACGTGATTATTGAAATCAAAGCCAGTTGTAGCTGACATTTTGCCAATAATTGCTCTAGCTAAAGCAGCGTGTTCAGTATGATTACTGGTTCTAATATCATTAACAAAAACGTAAAGATGAAGGCCATTCCCAGAGGTTGATTTTCTTGTAGTTACCCAAGGGATCGCGGTAGCGGCGTTAGTTACATTTTGTAATTCTTTTGCGGTAAGGCCATCGTTATGGCTTATAACCGAATCAAAATCGAAGCCAACCCATTTAGATACTCTTTTTTCCCAATTCCACCCAGTCATTCCTATTGATTCTGTGTGCTCACGCAAATCCCATTTCAGTTCAGTATCAGTATATTCTGCTTTAGTTGCTGCCTTCCACGGAATTCTGAAAGATTTCCAAGTCGTTTCTCCATCAGTGAACCCTCTCCATTGCCGACCCTTAAAATCACCAGAAATTTGTATACCGTCATCTTGGGCGGCATTAACCTGTACTTCTATTCCATAGTGATATAGTTCTGCAAGATCGGGTTGGGCGAAAGCGGTGAGAAAATTCTTTATTGCTACAGTTTTGGTAATGCTCATTTGATATTATCCCCAGCATAATCAGCACCGTCTCTCAGTATTTGTGGATTATCTTTTGTAAAACCCAGCATTTTATTACAACTGCTACAAAGTAATCCTCTTACTTTATTGGTTTTATGATTATGGTCAACATATAATTTAACTGTTTTACCACAAATAGCACAAACATTATTTTGTTTCTCTAATAATTGACTATATTGAAAATCATTTAATCCATATTTATTTAACCGATGATATGATTTTTTATATTGTTTATTATAAGTTCGTCTTTTTTTATAGCATTCAATACATTGACAACTTAACCCATCTTTTTTCCCGGTATTAAGATGGAAATCAATTTGTTGTTTAATTTTATCACAAACAGAACATCTTTTTTCTTTTGGTAAGTATTCAGTAGATAAAATTTGTTTATTCCTCCCTCTTAACTTTTCTTTACAAATCTTACAATAGTGCTGCGGGCCATCTTGCCTTGTTTTATTGAAATAAAATTCATCTACAGACTTAACAAACCCGCAGCAACTGCATTTTTTTTAGTTTGAGCCATGATTATAAAATCAAAGTTTCTTGTTTAATAAAATCAAAATCATTCGGTTAAAGTTCATAAAATCAATATCAAAGCAGCTTTCAGTCCTTTCTTTTCGCGTGTACGTGCGGGACAATCCCCACCTATACTACGTTTTTCCATAGTCGTTTGTACAATAGTAATCAGTCCTTTACGCAACAATAATATAAAGATTCAATAAAATCTATATCGTTTGGCAATAAGAACTTAACAAGATTACAACTTATACAACTTTTAGCTCTCGTGGAATCGAAAAGTATAAAAATAGTTCCACAAGGGATATATAGGAATCAAATTATTTCCTGTTTTCCTGTTAAGTTCTTATTACCAAACGATTTATGAAAATACAACTTTTCAAGGCATTTTCAGCCGACAAAATGTCCAAAAAACACGTAGTATAAGTGGTAGACCAGTAAGAGTCGAGTGATATTGATTTTATGGGATTGAGTCATTTGATATTGATTTTATGAGATTGATATTATTATCATTGAAAATTTGTTATTATTAGTAAAAGTTTGATTTTATTATTAGTTATAGTTTGATTTTATTATCAGTCGATTTGAAACTATTTACATTTCTCACTTAGGAGAGTCGGTTATGTCAAAACCTGAAGTTTTAGTTGTACCTATTTCTGCAATTCGTGAAAATCCTGTTGCTTTACGTAGCGTTGATGTTGAAGGTGAAAATTATGGTGGTCTACGTGATTCTATTGCCCGTGTTGGTATTTTAGATGCAATTTCAGTTCGTCGTCGAACCGAAGATGTCGACGGATCAACTGTTGAGTTTTATGAGATTGTCAATGGACTTCATCGGTATACTGCTGCTGTTGAAGTTGGTCTTGCTGAACTTCCTGTTAATATTGTGTCATTAGATAGAGTTGAGCTTCTCGAAGCTCAAATTATGGCTAATATTCATCGAGTTGACACGAAGCCAGTTGAGTATACTAGGCAATTACAACGAATTTTTGCGATGAATCCTACTTTTACTATTTCTGATATGTCAGTCAGAATAGCTAGAAGTGCTTCATGGGTAAGTCAGCGTCTTAATTTATTGAAGCTGGAGCCGTCGGTTCAGGCTTTAGTAGATGCTGATAAAATCACAGTAGCAAATGCTGTGGCTTTATCGAAGCTGCCACACAATGAGCAGCTTAACTATATTGATCAAGCCATGACGGAGACTACTGATGTTTTTGCCCCGACAGTCCAAGCTCGTGCTAAGGAGCTAAAAGATGCTGCACGAGAAGGTCGTCAATCGAAGCCGGCTGTATTTGCTCCAGTATCTAGTTTGCGTCGTTTTGGTGAATTGAAGGATGAATATAATTCTCCAGCAATTGGACCGGAATTGTGCAGACAAGCTGGTGCTAAGACGGCAGAAGATGGATTCGCACTAGGTATTGCTTTTGCTATTAATCTTGATCCTCTTAGTATTGCTACACAGCAAGCGGCTGATGTTGAGAAGAAGACTAAGTTAGATGACGCAAAAAAGCGTCGTGCAGCAGAGCGTGCAAAGAAGAAGGCAGACGATGCGGCAAACGAAGCTGCTAAGGCGGCTGAGGAAGCTGGTCTCTGATTTTAATATCTTTAGTGTAGTCGTCTGGCCTCTACTAAAGTAAGTATACTTAGGTAGCCTCTTCTTTAGCAAACTCACTTTGGCGACTGTTAAATGTGACGACGGTGGATACGCGGCCACACCATTGTTATCATGCCGCTTGGGAATAAGACCTACTACAAGAATACCAAGACGAGCCACATTTATTTTTCATTCTCATTTTCATTTTCATTTTTATTTTCATTTCCATCAAAGGATTAAAACTATGACTAACGACAAGTATTTTGAAGAATCGGTTAAGAACTGTGCTAATCCACAAGCTGTTATTGATAAGATAAAATTTGATAAACTACCTCATTATCAATGATTTGTACCAAAAGTAACAGTTCTTAATATTGGCGGCCAGCTATTAGAATTAAAATGTGAAGCGTGTGATAGGCCGCTTATATGTGAAATTAAAGGCAACCGATTGTTAATTTATGCTTGTGATGAATGTGCTCATGATAATTTTATGAATTCTTAATATCAAGATCAAGATTATTTTCATTTTATCTAAAAGGTAAATCATTAATGTCTAATGAATTAATTCCATCAAACGAAATAGCAGCCCCTCAAGGTGGCAGTTTAGCTGAAATAACTGCTTCTGAAGAGAATTTCTTCTATCGTTTACAGCTTTATAGTAGTAAGTCCAATCTTGTTCAGGAAGGCAAGATACCTGCCAATCATTATGGCATCCCCGAGGACGATGGCGTTATTGATCTTGGTGATACCGTAGATGTTGTTATTCTATCATGGCGTTCAAAAGCCTTATCAACAAATGAAGACCCGATTTTAGAATCATTTGATCCAACATCAGATGTTTTCAAGGATATTCAAGAAAGGTCTCCTGTTAAAGATAGTGGTTGTATGTATGGTCCTGAGTTCCTATTATGGGTGCCACCAGTAGAACGGTTCCTGACATTCTTTATGTCATCGAAGACCGCAAGAAGGGAAGCTCGGCAGGTTGAACCATTACTTCGATGTGCAGCGACCCTGAAGAGTCGTATTATTAAGAAAGGTAAATTTGTGTGGGCTGGTCCGGTTGTTATAGCTTGCTCAACGCCAATTGATTTACCACCGATTGAAACTATCAAAGTTAAGATTAATCAATTTCTTAATCCTCCCGATCGTACTCCTGAGCTTGCCTCTGATGATGACAGCCGGGAACGATAATGATTAGAGTGTGGCCTATTGGAACATCTATCCTGAATTGGCCGATCTTCATTAAAGAAGTAGCCAATTTAACAGGCCATACTCCAACTTTTTCTCTTGATAATTGTAAAATCAAATTCAATGATCATGCTAGAGCTATCATATCTTTAGCAGAATTCTATAAAGGTGAAATAGTAATACCGTCTACCATTCTATCACAATCAGATCGGCTGCTGGGGCATTTATTCTTCTCATTCCTTATCTACGCCCCAGCAGCCGATCTTCTCGATTTATCTGGATTAGAGATTTTAATATCAAAAACTAGAAAAAAGAATTATCGTTTAGTTTACGTTTCGGGATCATTAGATAAATGGAAGCAAGTTCTATCAATAGAATCAGAGCTTGCTTCTCTTTGTTTATCTTTTTTTTATAATATCGGGCTTAAACAAATTTTTATAATTGAACGAAAGCTTTTGAAATGAAATAGTCAATGTAATATAAAGAGCTAGTTATGCCATTAATATCTATAATACTTTTAGCAATTACTACAATTAATATTGATTTTTCTACACCAGCAACATTACCAGAATATGTGCAGTCGTTATCAGATGACAACTATAGAGATTGGGCACTTTGGCAAAATGAACAAGCTCGTTTACATATAAAAAGTGATTGGGAGCCTAAATACTTTTATGGTATCGGTGTAAAATTTTCTAATGATTTTGGTAGAAGTTCTAATAATTTTGGTAGAAATTCTAATAATTTTGGCCGAAGAAATTCATCCCAAAGCTATGAAACTTATCAAACTCAGTATATTAATAATAATTATATTGGCCCTGGGCCGATGACTGTATTAAATCCATTTTGCCGATTTTTAAGTTACGAAGGAACACCTAACTGGAACGAATTATTTGTTTACAATAATGATGAAATTTGTACATTAATGGAAGCAAAGATTAAATTAAAATCAACATTATCATTTGAAGAATTATATCGTCAATTAATGTCTCCATATTTTAAATGAAGATCATTTTTGTGAGAATAAAATGAAAATAGATGTTAAACTCAAAGCAGGAAAATATTTAATCCCAGTTAAATTATTATTTGAGGATGAATATATTTTTGTTTCATTTGGCTTTAGTAAAGTATTAATTGCTGAAATAAAATCAATGGAAGGGGCTAGATGGCTAGGGTATGAAAATCCTCCACGAAAAGTATGGCGTATTAATAACTCTCCTCATAATATTTTTCAGTTAGAGTATTTACAAGGCAAAAATCCATATAAAGATTACGATAAAGAACCAGTTAAGAATGACTATCAGCGTCCACTTTATGATCATCAAAAGAAAGATGTTGATTTTCTTTTATTACGTAAACAGGCTATTCTTGCAGCAGAAATGGGATGTTTATCTGGTGATACTATTGTTACTATTTTACCAGGGAAAAAAGATCACAGCAAAATAATTAAATTAGAAGATTTTTATTTATATTTCCATAATGGTGATAGCCGTTTTCGCCATAAAATAGTAGAAATGGATTTTAGAATCAAAACTCTTGTAGGTTCTAGGTCTAAGTATGTTAAAGTTTATAATGTTATATGCCAAGGTATTAAGCAGGTACGAACTATTAATTTAGAAAATGGCCATAGTATTACAGTTACACCAGACCACGAGATTGGGATAGGATTTACAGATTTTGCTGCGAATAGTGAGTTAATGGAAGGTGATTTAGTTAGAGTAGAAATCGGAAAAGATAAAATTGATTTTATAAGAATAGAGTCATTTTCTACATGGTTTGAGCAAGAAGTTTATGATATTGTTTGCGATGAACCTTATAGACATTTTCTTGCTAATAATATTCATGTGCATAATTGTGGTAAAACATTGGTCGGGATCGAGGTCATGGAACGATCGGGATTTGAGGATTGGTGGTATGTTGGACCAAAATCAGCAATTAAAGCTGTGGAGTATGAGTTCAATCAATGGGATGCACGAGTCATACCAGAAGTAATGACTTATCAGAAATTAGTTAAATTAGTGAAAAGTGATGCTGACCCCCCACAAGGGCTATGGTTAGATGAATCATCGAGAATAAAATCACCAACCGCTCAACGGTCACAAGCAGCTTTAATTATGGCTGATCGTATTAGAGAGAAATACGGTAAAAACGGTTATATCATTCTTACTAGCGGCTCACCTGCTCCGAAGAGTCCACTTGATTGGTATAATCAGTGTGAGACAGCTTGTTCTGGATTTATTAAAGAAGGCTCTTATGCTAAATTTCGTAATACATTAGCCATTATATCTCAAGAAGAAAATCTTTTTGGCCAAGCGTACCCAAAAGTTGTTGCTTGGCTCGATGATAGTAATAAGTGTGCGATTTGTGGCGAATATAAAGATACCCATTCAAGTATCGACTTAGATGCTGATCATCAATTCACACCATCGGTAAATGAGTGTGAACGACTCTATAAAAGGATGTCTGGGCTTGTTCTTGTTCAATTCAAAAAAGATTGTCTTGATCTCCCAGATAAAATATATCGTTGTATTGAGCTGAAACCATCTAAATCAATTCTTGATATTGCTAAGTCTCTTGTCGCTGGAGCCAACACTATTGTTGCCGGTTTAATATTATTAAGAGAATTAAGTGACGGTTTCCAATATATTGAAAAAGAAAGCGGTGAGAAACAATGTTCTGTTTGTGCAGGTAAAGGAGCTATACCTAATCCGTTAGTAGGATCAGATTTACCAGAAGATAGCCAGCCAATTGATATTAATCTCAATGAGACTGTTATTTGTGATGGCTGTGGCGGGATAGGAACAATTAAGACTTACACACAAATTGCTGAGCAATTTGAGACACCGAAAGATGAAGCATTAAGAGAATTATTAGATGAATATAGTGAAATTGGTCGTGTTATTATTTATGCTGGTTTCACTGGCAGTATTGATAGATGCGTGCAAATAGTTAAAGATTGCGGTTGGGAATATATACGTGTAGATGGTCGCGGTTGGCATAGTTCTATTGATGGCGATGAACTTACTAATTTCCAAAAAGAATTAGTTAAGTATCCAAGAATAGCGTTCATTGGCCAACCTGGTGCAGCGGGGATGGGTTTGACCCTCACAGCAAGTCCAGTTATTATTTATTATAGTAATGATTTTAATGCGGAGAGTCGTATACAATCAGAAGATCGTGCCCATAGACCTGGTATGGATATAAACCGCGGTTGCACTATAATTGATTTGCTACATCTCAATACTGATTATCTTATTCTTGAGAATCTTAAAAAGAAACGTGAACTACAAGCATTGACAATGGGTGATGTAACTAAAGCATTGGAGTTAAATCGCAATTAATGATTTTATAATTGAAAATATTTTAGAAAGATTTGTATGACTAAGAAATCTAATATGGAATCAGTTAATTTTTATATTAATTGTAATAAAGAGCAAAGTGTAGTTAGTAAAAAAGATATTGAATATATTTTAGGTACAGCAATACCAGAAATGGATGATAATGATATTTTGGAATTAACTTACCATATTTTTATAGATTATGTTGGAGAAGTAAGAAACAAATTAGATGCTATTTTAAGATTACTTAATACTGGTGCTAAAGGGACGTTTAAGGAATTGAGAACAGGAAAATGTTTAATAAATGATATTTTAACAAAAATAAAGCAAATAGAAAGAAGGTAGTAAATAATGGCATCTAAAAAGTTAGACCCGGCACTTGTTGATAAAATTATAAAACTATTAACGGAAACCACTGATTCACAGAGATTAATATCATTAGCTACGGGAGTGTCGCAAGGAACAGTACATAATATTTGTATAAAAAATAAAATTATTAGGCCATTAGAAACAAAAGAATCAATTGATTCAGTTAAATTAAACCCAACAGATAAAAGAATATTACAATTAGAGCAACAAGTTGTTTCGTTAAAAGATGAACGTACCAATATTAAAGCAGCGTATAAAGCGGCACAACGAAGTAATGGTATTTTTCAAGCATTAGCCGAAGAGATAAAAGACATTGTTAAACCTATTAGCCCACTCCCGGTGGCAAAGAAGATTAATTATCATGGAAAGAAGATACAAGAATCTCTTGTTATGCTTCTTTCTGATGAACATGCTGCTGATATTATTTTACCGCATCAAGTTGGTGGGTTAGAGCATTATGATTTTAATATTGCTCTAAAACGGGCCGAGACACTTGTTGACTCAACTCTTAGATTCACACAGAAAATTCTACGTAGTTATCAGTTTGATACTCTTTTCGTTTTGTCTTTAGGTGATCATGTTTCAGGAGAAATACATAAGGCTGTAGACCACACAACTTATCGTAATGTTTTCCGTAATTGTATTGCTACTGGTCAGATGCAGGCATTAATGTTAAGGGATTTAGCCCCTTATTTCAAGAATATTAAAGTAATATGCGTTTCTGGCAATCACGGTAGAAAAACGCCGAAAAAGGACTATCAGAATCCAAGAGACAATTACGATTATCTTGTTGCTGAAACAGCTTTCGCTTATTGCAGAGATTTAGTAAACGTAGAGTTTATAATCCCTGATAGCTTTTCAGCTAACGTTGATATTGAAGGCCATGGTTTCTGCATAAGTCACGGTGACGATGTGCGTAGCTATATGGGAATCCCTTGGTATGGCATTGAACGTAAGACACGAAGATTAGCTGCTCTTAATAATGCTGTCGATAAACGGGTGGACAACTACGTTTTTGGTCATTTCCATAATATAGCGATTCAGGATGTATTAAGAGGGGAAGTATTGATAAATGGAGCTTGGGTAGCAACTAGTCCTTATGCTTATAACAGTTTATCTACATTCAATGAACCCGCTCAGGTTATCTTTGGGGTACATCGTACCTGGGGTATAACTTGGCGACTTCATGTGAAACTTAAAAGTGAAAATGAAGAGGGAGGTTCACATCGTTATTCGGTTATTATGGCGAAATAATATTTAATCTAAATCTATTAAATGAGGGGCTCGATAATTTTGGTGATATTATTAAATTAGTTAAGATGTATTTAAGATTAATGATTATGAAGGAAATGGAGCATAGTGATAACGCAAATTATAGAAATAAATTAAAAGATTTAGAGGAGAAATATGACAATTAAAGAACTTGTTGAACAACTAAAAGAATTTCCTGAAGATGCTGTTGTAGTTAGTCCTTTATTTGGAGAATGTAATGATGTATATCTTATCAATAATAACGAGGTTATAATCGAATGACAATTAAAGAACTTGTTGAACAACTAAAAGAATTTCCTGAAGATGCTGTTGTCGAAATATCGTCTAATGGTTATAACTATGAAATCAAAAATATTTATTGTGAATATTTTAATACTGTGACTATAAGATGCAAGAATTAAGGGAACACCATGGCAATTAGAGGCAGCAAAAGCTGCTAATGATTGTCGTCGTGATAAAGGATTCGCTCAAGCGTATGGTGAAGAGCATTTCATCGAATTAGATAATAAAATCGAAAAAATTAAAGAGCCATTAAAATGAGAAAAGGTCACACACCAATGGATCATGTTAATCATAAAAATCCTTGTGGATGTTCCACTAGAGAAGAGACTGATTTCTCTATATGCAAATGTGGTGCAGCATATACTTTTTATGTTTTATCGTTTCTTATATTTAAATGCTATGACTGCGGTAGAATACGTAACAATAGATGGAGTAAGCCATGACAGTCAAAGAATTGATTGAAAAGTTAGAAAAAATACCATGATACTTTGATAGTACAGCTTCGTTTACAAAATGATGTCACTGAAAATTGTATAGAAATGTATAGTGATAGTGCAAAAACTATTACTTTAGATTCAGGGAATAATTATGACGATTAAAGAATTGATTGAGAAACTTAAAGATTATCCTAATGATTGGGATATTCTTTTAGAATTAGATAATACAATTGATGAGTGTATAAATATTTATCCTATAGCGAGTGGTGGTGGGATAATTATTGGAGGCACAAAATGACAGTAAAAGAATTAATCGAAAAATTAAAAGAATATCCTAGCGGTTATGAAGTTATGTTAGAAACAGATAACTATATAGATACTTGTATTAAATTTTATTCAAATAAATCTGATACTATTATTATAGGATTACAAGATGACCGCTGATTATCAAGTATTACAGATTCCATTAGAGAAAATATTTTCTGATGATGATTTTAATTGCCGTGGTAAAATTGTTAAAATAGACGTTGCTGGTCTTGCTAGGGATATTGATGATAATGGTTTACAATTTCCAATCTCTGTACAGCCTAGAACTAATTTGGATATACCGGGCCAATATGATTATAGAATCATAGCTGGTCATCGACGTTTCGCTGCTTTTACTGTATTAGAACGAAAAACTATTCCTTGTATGGTAAGGGAAAACCTAAGTGAGTTACAGGCTAGACTTCTTAATTTATCTGAAAACCTTAAACGTGAAGCATTAAATATTATTCAGGAGGCTAGAGCGGTCAAGAAATTGCGTGATCTTGGTTTAACTCAAGAAAATATTGCTAATGAATTAGGAATGTCACGCGGTTGGGTCCAGGTACGATTTAATCTTCTTGATCTTCCTATTGAAATTCAAAATGAAGCGGCAGCCGGTATATTGAATCAAGCTCAAATAAAACAGATTTATAGTTTAACTTCTACAGAAGATCAATATGATGCAGTTAAACGGATTAAGAATGCTAAGTTACAAGGTGTCCGAGGACTAGATGTTGGAAATAAACCAGAAAATAAACCGTTTGTTAAAAAACGTCAACCAAAAGTCGTTGTGCAAGAAATGATTAACCATATTGGAAAACATGTTGGTTTCGGTTTATGTACTAGATGTTTGGCTTGGGCTAACGGTGAAATTACTAGTGCTGAATTATACTTTGATATTAAAGTTGAAATGGACGAATTAGGCAAACCGTATGACCTATCTTTTTTAACCCGAGAGGCAAGAAATGGCTAAATTTACATCTTTTATAGTAATATCTTGTTTTATATTTATTGTTGTTGCCTCATCAACCTCTGTGTATGAGAATGTGGTATCAATAAAAAATAGTAATATTCAATTAACTTATGATAATACTTTACTATTAATTGAAGAACAATCTAAATTAGTGGTATCACTATCAAAAGATAAAGACGAATTAATAGTTAAAAATAATGAAGTATTACTGAAATTAGATGAATTAGTAGTAATTAATAATAAGTTACGGGATACAGTTGTCGATAAAGATGAAGTAATAAGGAATTTAGAAAAAGAAATATATTTTATGAGGACTGTTATTACGGTACTACGTGATGAAATAGATATTCTTAAAAATGAGATACGCCGGTTAAATATTGAAATCACTGATCTTAAAATTACACCACTTCCTCCAGGCGGCCCAGAATGAGTGATGTTAATATCATGTCAGTAATGGTTGATGATGTGCGACCACACCCAAACGCTGATAAACTAGATATAATTAAAATAGGCACTTATCAAGTTTGTGAGACAAAAGGTAAATATTGTTCTGGTGATATTGTTGCCCATTTTCCTCCAGATATTCTGATTCCAGTTAATATTGCCGCCCAGTTAGGTGTAGTTAATTATCTGAAAGACGCTGTATATCCAGGTGATACCTATAAAACAAAATGTCGTGTCGGGGCTATACGCATTAGAGGCATAGCGTCTTTCGGTTTTATTATCAAAGTAAATGTACCAGTTGGATTAGATTTGACAGATCGCTTTCATGGTGTTAAATATGAACCTGTTGAATCGTCGGCCTCTGGTAATAGCCCCCCAGATAATGTTTGTTTCCATAAATATACTGATATTCAAAACTACCATAATTCTAAGTACAGAGGTGCATTTTCAATAGGATTACCAGTAAGGATCACTGAGAAAATTCATGGAACTAACTCTCGTGTTGGTTCTATCGACGGTGAATTCATTTGTGGCTCTCATAACCGAATTAAGAAAGACGGATTATATTGGCAGCCATTGACTGATAATATGAAAGAAATGTTGCAATATATCGGCGGTAATGTTATTGCTTTCGGTGAAATTTATGGCTCTAAAGTACAATTCATGGATTATGGTGTTACTGGCAACAGTGGGTACGCACTTTTTGATATATCAGTCAATGGTACTTATTTAAATTGGGATAGTATAGTTTATTATGCAGATAAATTTGGTATACCATTCGTCCCGTTACTGTATTCGGGGCCATTTAGCAATGCACTAATTGAACAATTAGTCGATGGTTCAACGACCGTTGGAAAACTTAATTCTAAGTTTAAGGGTCGTGAAGGTATAGTTATTACTCCTTTTAGGGAGACATTTAGTAATGTACTCGGCGGTAGGCTGATATTAAAAGCAGTGTCAGTAGATTATCTTGAACAACGTAAAACGGATTCCCATTAATGACTGACAAAGAATGCTTGCAACAATTATGCTTGAATTTAAAATCATCAGAGTATGATAGTAGTAATGCAATAGTCATTAAAGATGATTATGATATTGAATTCTATTTTAATTTAGATGATTCTTTAAGATTTATAATGGTACAGGGACAATGACTGTTTTCCTTGACACGGAGACTTGCGGATTCCATGGATTTGCAGTATTGCTTCAATACGCAAAAGATGATGGTCCTATTAAGTTGTATAATATCTGGAAAGAGCCTATTGGTGACACTCTTGCTTTAATTGAGAAATTAGCAGAGAATGATCTATGCTTTTTCAATGCCGCTTTCGATTGGTTTCATATTTATAAAGCGTGGTCTACTTTTTCTATTCTTTTAGATACCGAAGGACCAGATTTTATTCCTGAGAATAATATTGATCTGGTCGCTATCACTGAAGAAAAAGCTAGAGATTATCCGTTATGTTTGCGGCCGAAGAGTGCTTGTGATTTATTGCTTCACGCTAGAAAGGGTAAATATCAGAATCTTATGCGTCGGAAGCCTATAATCATTAGGCGAGTTCCAACGCAATTAGCTAAATTAGTCCAACAGGAGTTAGAATCAAGAATAAAATTAGACGACGTTTACTTTTCTCAGAGAGCGAAACCAAATAGTGATCGTTGGGTTATCAAAGATATTAAGCAACCTAATGGCGATATAAATCCGTCGTTCAAAAATATTGAGCTATCGTTTAATCCGTCAATGAAGCTAAAAGTTTTAGTTAAATATGCTTTAGGGGTAGAAGATGATATTATTCTCAAATTCGCAGATATTGAAGTACCAAAGAAAGCACGACCAAAAGAATTTGGTTATGCTCCATTCGCTAGGGCAGTTGGTCGTCCTGGACGATGGAAAGGTGCATGGCCAGAGGTAATACATCATCATATCGCACATTGGTGGTATAATCAATTAGCTAGAAAGTATGCGGCTAACGATGTTGATTATACCAGATTACTTTATAAGCATCTGGGAAGCCCAGAATCTGGTGATACTGATTCTGAATTAGCGGTAATGGTTGGTTTGGTACGTTGGCGGGGGTTTGAGATTAATATCAAGAATCTCAAATCACTGAGGGATGAAGAGAAAAAGAAGATTGAAGCTATACCAACAGCACCAAACGCGGTGAAGCGATGGTTATCGGAGGTAATGACGACTGCTGAGCAGATGGTACTACGTAATGGCACAAAAGAAGAGGTATTACTATCAATAGTAGATTGGGATAATAATAAAGTAGCTGCGGATCGTGCTAAGGATATTATTAATGCTAGACATGCAACTAAAGAGATTGAACTTTACGACAAATTAATTAAAGCTGGTAAATTTCATGCTTCGTTTAAGGTTATCGGTGCATTATCATCGAGGATGTCTGGGACTGATAAACTGAACCCACAAGGTATACGAGCGACAACTAGAGTAAGAGAGAATTTTACTCTTAAAAGGGATGGGTATAATCTATGTGGTGGTGACTTTGAATCTTTCGAGGTATCCATCGCTGAGGCTGTTTATAATGATGCTAATCTTAGAAGGGATATTCTTAGTGGTAAGTCGCCGCATGGGATGTTTGCGTGTGAATTATATCCGGGTATGACTTATGAAGATATTGTTGCCACAAAGAAGACCGATGACGATAAATACAATGAAGGAAAAGTATCATTCTTCCGGTTGATGTACGGCGGCGGTTGGGAAGGTATGGCGGAAAAGTTTAATCTCAAACCAGAGGTAGCCGAAAAGGCTTTCAACAATTTCCTTAAAAAGTATCCCGGTATCGCTATTTATCTTGATAAAATTCATAATGATTTCTGTTCGATGACTCAACCATCGGGTATAGGCTCCGCTGTTGTTTGGAAAGAACCAGCCGATTACGCTGATAACGGATTAGGCTTCAAGAGATACTTCACTCTTGAGAATAAAATATGTAAAGCACTTTTTGAGCTTGCTCAAACACCGCCGAAAAACTGGTCTTACATTAAAGCCAGAGTGGTAAGAAGAGATCGGCATCAAACTGCAAGTGGTGCCGCACAGTCTGCCCTTTATGCATCAGCATTTGCTGTTCAAGCGAAAAATCTTAGGGCTGCGGCTAATCACCAAATACAGAGTAAAGGTGCCGTAATAACCAAAGAACTACAAAAAATGGTTTGGGGGTTCCAACCAGTCGGAGTAGCTCCTTGGATGGCTCAGCCTATGAATATACATGATGAAGTTCTTTGTCCAATCCATCCATTAATTGTCGATGAACTTTCTTTGAGGGTAAAAGATTTTGTTGAAGAATATAAAAGTATAGTACCATTACTGGAAATCGGTTGGGAAACGGATAAACAATCATGGGCCGGTTAAAAATATTAAAATCAATAGACCTCCAGATAACCCATCATCTTAAATCATTGGATGCAAGATGCCAAGAGCGACTTGTCCAATCTGACGATTTCGTTAAGGCGTGGAATATATCAACTATTGAAGAACGTAAGAAAATACTATTTTTATTAAAGAATATTAAGCCGAGTAAGTTACGCGAGCTAATTGATACTAAAATCTATGGTAAGCTAGAATACAAGTCTATGCTAGAGCTAAGGAGACAGGCCAGTTATTATAGGATTAAGAATTATAGTAGGAAGACTAGGCAACAACTATTAACTGAAATTGAAAGGGAGGAAGAAAATGAACGAAAATCGGAAGACAGTAACAAGCAAAGTAACCGATGCAAGAACTAGTGTTGAATTATTATTAAATGAAATGAAACCAATACTATTAGCTGCTGGGGTGCCTAAATATCAAATACATATGCGATCTGGTCGTCACAAGATTTCTACTTGTAACACGGCGTTTGATTGGCTACATCATGTAAAAATTTCACCAGAATATGCAGCTATGGTATACGTGTGGGGATTATTGCCAGAAGAAGTTTGGGAAAGATATGAAAAATTCGGATTAACTGATACACGAGAACAATTGATGTTAATATCAGCTAGCAAAGATTTGCTTAAACTGTGGAAGAAGAGTCGTCCTAGACTTTTCGGTAAAAATCGAGTCAAAGATAATCCTTTCATTGATAACGCTTCATTCGAGAGTTGCAGACCATGAAAGATATAAACGGCGACCCATTACTTATTTTAAGTGAATATGAAGCACAAATATTAAAAAGTGCATTAAGTGATTTATTTTATTTAGATGATGATAAAAGTAATTTGTATGACAAACTAAATAAATTCTTGAAAGAATGTAATGAAAATCAATAAAAGAAATATTGCTGCTATACTTAGGGAATCAATTTTCTCACCATGAGATGACGAAATCTTAGGAATAGTTGCTGATGTCGGTAATTATGAATACTATATTGCGAGGGCTATGGAAGAGATTGCTAAAGCAAAACAAACTGCTATAAGAGAAAAATCTATTAACCATATAACAGAAGCTATTAGTATACTGGCTTTAGCTAAATTAGCGTTGAGTGAAAAGCTATGATTAAATTGATTCTAATATCATTGATCGCTATAAGCGGCTGGGTAAGTCCTAAGCCTATTAGAAGCCTACCTGGTAATGATATTGTTAGTGATGTCCAAAGTTACTTACCTGAAGGTAATATTTATAATAATAATAAAGACAAAATAAATGCTGTTCACGAAAGCACTCACGGTGTTAATAGTCGTCTTAGTGAAATTTACGGTAAACCGACTTTCTATGTACTAAATAACAAGGCTTTTGTTTTCGATGAAATACCGGGCTCATTAGATAAAACTGCTGAAAAGATTCCAAACGCACTTCGCGGTAGTGTGTACAATCTGTATCTTATACGCAGCCAGAGATGGTGGAAGAACCAACCTAGCTATATTTTTAACGAGTTTACTGCCTATACGAATGGGTCGTTAGCCAGAGAACAATTAATGATAGAGGGTCGCACAGAAACTGTTGAGCAAATGCTACAAATGATAGCATACTCATATTATGTAGCTACGACACCTGATTCAAGAATTTTCTGGAAGTGGCAGACCAGAAGGGCCTTAGAGGTTTACAAACGATCTGGCTTATATTTCGATTATGCTGATATCCCTGAGTTCAAAGAATTAATTAAAGACTTGAATAAAAATGAAAATCATGACTATGAGGTATGGTAATGGCTGAAAACACCAAAGGCTACGATACTATTTCAATCGAAGAATTTAATGCTTTAGCTAGACAAAAAGAGCTATGGCTCGAAGGACCAGAGATTGAACGGCATGATCTGGTTTATGGCGATCCTTACAGCCCGAAAAGCGAAGTACGTGGGATTCTCAAAGATGGGCGTCGCATTAGGTCGGAAGTGTGAAAATAATAAAATATCGGACAGCTAGGCAATGCCTGGCAGCATTTAATGGTTGCCGACCATCGGAGATACCACTGCCAGGCAAGTGGAAGTTTTGTAATGAAAAAGGAAAACTTATCAGTATAAGTAGCAAAAAATGTTATGGTATGATATTAAAGTTCGGTTGTTGGGGTTGGTGCGAAAATAGAAGTATTTTACATTTATGGATTTCAAGGCGGGCTAGATTCGTTGATGCATTAAATCTTATTGCTCACGAATTAGGCCATTGTCAGAAACCACATCACAATTCAAGAAGTAAAGAAGAAATTAAAGCGGCTAATTATGGTTCCATAGCTGAATCAGCGTTAGAAATACTTTGTAAAGAGTGGGGAATAAAAGTATGCCACGCGGTATAATAAAAAAGAAGCATGGACCGGAGTGGATTATTCAGCAAAAGGTGATCGAGTTCCTGCGAATACGTGGGTGGTTCGTAAAGGTGATTCACGGCAGTACCTTTCAGACTGGTATGCCCGATCTCTATATTTGTAAAAGGACTTACGGTAGTAGATGGTGCGAAATCAAGAACCCTTTAGCTTACAGGTTCACAGCGGCTCAACTAGAGACGTTCCCGAGACTTGCTTCTGAGGGGGTTGGTATTTGGATTTTAACAGCAGCTACGGAAGAGGAGTACCAGAAGCTGTTCACAAATCCGAACTGGTGGGTGTACCTAAAGACGCCTGATATGAATCCAGCTAAAAACAAATGAATATTAGTAGACTTTTACCGATACCTGACTTATCAGAAACTGATATTTATCGTTGTTAGCTAAAGAGTATGGGGTATGCTACGGCACTATTTACGGCATAATTAATAGAATAAGTTGGAAGCATATTTAATGATAGGTTGGCTAGGGTCAATTTGTTTTATGATATGCGGTATACCACAAGTTTACCAATGTATCAGAGATAATACTGCCAAAGGTGTGTCTCTATCATTCTTATTGCTGTGGCTATTAGGAGAAATACTCTGCACTATTGCGATAATAATGGATTATGGTTTTATTTGGTGGATACTTTCTAATTACGCTGTAAACGCTGCTTGCATACTAATAATTTTGTTCTACAAAGCTAAAGATAATGTCAGTCTTCTCTGAAACAATAATGAATAGAATGTACGCCCATGATGTTGACGGGCGTAAAGAGACTTGGCCAGAGATAGCCAATAGAGTAACTAAAAACGTATTAAAAGCTGTCGGTATAGATATGCGTCAGAAGTTGTCACAAGATATTTGTAAATTGATAACTGAGAAAAAGTTCATTCCTGGTGGCCGGTATCTTTATGCTGCTGGAAATCAATTTAAGCAAATAAATAATTGCTTTCTATTAAAAGTACACGATAGTCGTGAAGGTTGGGCAGAATTATTGCATAAGTCATCGCTAGCATTAATGTCTGGTGGTGGGGTAGGTATAAATTATAGTGATATTCGGCACGAAGGTTCGATAATAAGACGAACTAATGGGGTAGCTACTGGACCGATTGCATTAATGCAAATGGTCAATGAGTGTTCCAGAGGTATAATGGCTGGCGGTAATCGCCGAGGTGCGGTATGGGCTGGACTACGATGGAGCCACCCTGATATTCATAAGTTCATAAAAATAAAAGATTGGTCTAATGATGTAAAGAGATTAAAATCAGAGGACTATAGCTTTCCAGCAACACTCGATTATACTAATATAAGTGTGCAGCTTGATGACGAGTTCTTCGAAGCTTATGCCGATGACGAGCATAGTAATCATGCTTTGGCTTATAGTGTTTACTGGTCGGCTATCGGTCAAATGTTAAGGACTGGGGAACCAGGTTTCACAGTTGACACTGGTAAAAATAAGGGTGAGGATTTAAGGAATCCTTGCTGCGAAATATCAAGTAAAACTAGCGATGATGTTTGTTGCCTCGGTAGTATCAACTTAGCACAAGTCAAGACTATTGATGATTTCAAAATCATTATTGATTTAGCTATAGCTTTCCTTTTGGCGGGAACAGTTTATTCAGATGTGCCTTATAGCGATGTGGACAAGATCAGGACGAAGAATCGCCGTCTCGGTCTCGGATTAATGGGAATCAGCGAGTGGTTGCTCAAGCGCGGTAAGATATACGGGCCTGATGACGAGCTAGGATCATGGCTAACAGCTTACTCAAAATCAGGCCGATACGCTAATAAATGGTCCGATGAATGGGAGTTAACACGGCCAAAGAAGACGAGAGCTATCCCACCTGGAGGCACTACAAGCATAGTAGCTGAGACTACCGGAGGCATCGAGCCCTTGTTTTGTATTAGTTACAAAAGACAATATCTTAAAGGAAACCAGCAATTTTATCAGTATGTTGTAGACCCATGTGCTAGAAGATTAATAGATAGTGGTATAGAACCGGGTAAAATTGAGGACGCCTACTGCTTAGCTAGTAATGTAGAAAGACGTGTATCTTTTCAAGCTTGGGTGCAGCAGTATGTCGATCATTGCATTAGTAGTACAATCAACTTACTCGCATGGGGCAGCGAACTTAATAATAGTAACACGGTACACCCATTCGGTAGTATGCTTATGCGTTATCTACCTCAATTAAGAGGTATAACTGTTTACCCAGACGGCGGAAGGCCCGGGCAACCGTTGACTCCGGTATCTTATGAAGAGGCATTAGCTAATGAAGGTGTTGAAGAGTCTGTTAATATTTGTAGTCTGAAAGGGGGCAGTTGTGCAGATTAAAGACTTATTGCGACTAGCATATAATCATGCTACAGATAATAGTCAGGATGAAACAACACAAGTAGGAGCTTTAGTTGTCAATAATGATGGTTATATCTGCTCACTCGGTACTAACGTATTTGTCCCTGGAATGATCACGCAAGAACGACCATTAAAATATAGATTAGTAGAACATGCTGAAGAAAATGCAATCCTTTTATCCGCAAAGATAGGGTTCATACTAAAAGACAAAATTTTAATATCTACTTGGGCGGCATGCCCTGATTGTGCAAGAGCCATTTATTTCTCTGGAATAAAGAAAGTTATTTCTCATAAGCAATGCTATGACAGGACTCCAGATAGATGGAAAGATGATATTAATCTTGGTTTGCAAATACTGAAATCTGGTGGGGTAGATTACCAATTATACGACGGTAAAATTGGTGGCTGCACAAATCTATTTAATGGGGAAGAATGGCTACCATGAGAAAGATTGCTCTTACTAAGAATCAAACTGCTTATGTATCTGATGAAGATTATTTTGATCTTCTTCAATATAGGTGGCAAGCCCGTTGGAATGGATTTATGTATTATGCAGTTAGAAATATAAAACAAGGGGTAAATATTTATATGCATCGACAAATAGCTGAAAAAATGGGGCTTGATTTATCAGAACAAATAGATCATATTGATGGAAATGGATTAAATAATCAAAGAGAAAATTTAAGATCAGCTACATCCTCCCAGAATGGATTTAATAGAAATAAGCAAAACAATAATACCAGCGGATTTAAGGGTGTTTTCTTTGATAAAAGGCGGTCCAATTATTTTGCCCAAATTAGAATAAATGGTAAATCTATACGTTTAGGAACTTTCGATGATATTAATGAAGCAGTAAAAGCTTACCAAGAAGCAGCCAAAAAGTACCGAGGAGAATTTGCACGATGATCGAGATCGTTAAACCCTCTTATTATTGGCCTGAGTATACAATAAGGTCATTTCCATTTATATGCCAGCATATCGAGCGATGCGGGCGTATCTGTTATCGGTCTGAGGATAAAATCACTGATGACTCCGCTGAAAAATTCATCAGAATGATTATAAAATCCGGGCATCATAGTGTTCTTGAACACGTTTCTCTTACCGCTATCATAATATGTAGTCGATCTTGTTCGCATCAATTGGTCAGGCATCGTATCGCAGCCTATTCTCAAGAATCTCAGAGGTACTGCAACTACGGCAAGAATAATAGCTTAAAAGTTATTTGTCCGCCGTCTATCGGTTTGGGACCTGGAAGATACTTAGCAATATCATCAGTGAACTCCATCAAACAGAATAATTGGTTAAATTGTATTTGTAGATCATACGAAGAGTATTTATGCGAATTGGATGACAGCGTAAGGCCCGAAGATGCTAGGTATGTCCTTCCTAATGCAACTAAAACAGAGCTTGCGGTGACGTTCAATGTACGTCAGTGGCGTCATGTTTTTCAAGAGCGTGCTCTTAATACACATGCACAATGGGAAATAAGGGGCATATTTGCAAATATACTTGACGATATTAGAATCAAATTACCAGCACTTTTCGAGGATTTATAAATGATTGAACGAAGTAGGCATAAATTAAATAAAGTTATTCATGTTGAACCACAAGATATGATTGTATGTTCTGTCCAGGACAGAGACAAATTAATACAGTATAGCTACAGTGAAACTGTGAAACGCTCTTTCGATGTTGATACGATAGTAACATTTGATCTTGATGAACCGGTTTTTGGTGTAATAAACGGAATCGGTGCAGTTTTCGGTAAAGGTGTATAATGACTAAAGTGTATTCAAATAGGCTGAGACAATTAAAATCGGGATTAAATACTAGGTATGATAGATTAATTTATGGATTAAATGGGGATAAGGGAGTATATCGTGGGCAGGATGCCATTGATATTGATCCATTAAAACTGTGATTGGCAATAGATGATTTTACTACTATCCTTAAAAAATTAAAGAAAATTTAATGGAACAAACCTTTATTATAATTAAACCAGATGCCATTAAAAGGGGTCTTATTGGTAGAATTATTAGTATGTTCGAGGATAAAGATTTCAAAATCATTGATATTGGTATCAAGCAAGTTGATAGAGAATGGTGTTGGGAAATGTATAAGCATGTGCCAAAAAACGTATTTAATAATTTAGCTAAATTTATGATGAGTGCTCCAGTGATCGGTATAATTATAGAAGGGCATCATGCCATTGATCGAGTGAGAGATATTATAGGTCCAACAAATAGCTTTGAAGCGTTACCTGGGACTATCAGAGGGAATTTCGGATCATATCCGGTAATGCGTAACTGCATTCATGCCAGTGATAGTCTTGTGGCTGTGAACAATGAATCATCACTTTTCTTTGGAGTTGATGGTGAATTTACTTGATACTATTGATCATACATATCTAAAGCCAGATGCTAATGGAAAAATTATTAGGCAACTTTGTTTAGAAGCATTAGAATTAGGGTTCAGAGGGGTTTGTGTACCGCCTAGTTTAGTTCATGTAGCCAGTAATTTATTAAAAGATACCGGATTAAAAGTAAGTTCAGTTATTGGGTTCCCTTTCGGATATAATCGCTGTCCGGTAAAACTGCACGAAATGGATAATGCTTTGGAAGAGGGTGCGAATGAGTTCGATGTAGTTTGGAATCTTGGGGCTTTTCTTAACAAAGAATATATTAAAGTAGTTGAAGAACTTTCATGGTTAGTTAGACATTTTCCGAATATCCCAATTAAAGTTATAGTTGAAGAATGCTATCTTAACATAGCTCAATTGTTGATTGCTTTACAAATTGTTTGTGATAGTGGTGCCTGGTGTATCAAAACGTCAACGGGGTATGGTTTTGGCGGTGCGACATTAGATACTGTAAAGCTGTGGAAGAGTGGTAGCAAAGATATTAAAATCAAGGCAGCCGGAGGTATTAAAACTACCGAGCAGTCATTATTGTTTATTGAAGCAGGTGCCGATATTATTGGTACAGGAAGCGGGGTAGCTATAGCATCAAGGTTATAGAGTTATTTAGACATGATAGGCTATCATTTCACATCATTAGAAAATTGGACAAATATACAAAAAATAGGATTGTTTCCGGGATTAATCGTGGAAGAATCTATACGCAGAGTGACCCCAGACAAATATGGTATTTGGTTACATACCTTAGAATTAGCTGGGGAAGAATTATTAGGAATGCAGTTACATTGGATGGCATTATTAAGATGTCAAGATATTTGTGAATTAAAAGTTGAATATAACACAGATGAATGTATTAAGGCATACAGTGATTTAGATTCATTAAAAATTACTATTAACTTTTCTATAAAGGCTTGGCACTATATGATTAAAAAGCCTGTTATAATATTAAGATCAAAAGTTTCTCCAAGAAATATTAAATTGAATAGGCAATGGTCACTAGAACAAAATAGGAATTAAACAATGGCTTTATTTGTTGACATTACTGATCTTTATTATAAGTTATTAAAGAAATTTGGCTCTGGTAAACTAGATTATGGTAAATATTTAGAAGAAGCTAAAAAGATTCTTGATTTTAGTGACCCAAAAATTATAGCTTATGGGTGCCAGGAGGGTAATGAAGCTAGTTCATTTATTAAATATATTCAATCACTTGGATGTATTACAAAATATAAGTGTCCGTATGTTTTGAAAATAGGTAATAGAGATATTAAACGATGCAATTGGCTTGTTGGTATTTCTGTTGATATTTTTAAAGAAATTTTTGAAAATGATGATACTAATATTATTATTGGAGTATCTAATCCAGATATTATTCCTCTGGTAAAATATCTTAAAGAAAAAAGCGTATCGGTAACGATTTTTGCTTGTAATATCCCGGCCAGTTTACAAAAATTAACGACTTGTATAGAAATAACTGAAGATTTATTAGAAAATAAAAAAGATGTTTAAGATTTATATAAAAAGAGCAATTTATTGCCACACAGTAATGAATATAATTGACTCAGTATTAATTATGGTTCTTGGCCATTTTAATTATACTGGGGTAGCACAGACAATAGAATATTCTATTGTTAAACCGTTAATGAATTGGCTAATACAATGAAAACTTTTATCAAAGAAGAATGTAAAACTATGAAACATTATTGCTCAAAGTGTGGTAGCCTACTTACTACTATTGCACCCCCAGATTTTTCACCGCCAGAGCATTTATCCTTTGATTTTATTTGTAAAATATGCGAAAATATAAAATTGTTAGAATCAACAATAACTATAGTATCAATGCAAGGATAATAATGAAATTAATAAAGTCAACTAATTATTGGAACTGTTCTTTAGCTGCAATGGCAATGGTAGTTGATGAACCTATAGAATGGTTAGAGAAATTGATAGGGCATGATGGAAGCGAGGTAATCAATGAAAAATTAAAGTCGCCTGGGAATAGAAAAGGTTTTCATACTCAGGAATTGATTGATGCTGCTTTAGCTTTGAATTATGCCATGATTCCTATTGAGGCTGTTTCGATTCAAACTGCTACTGGGGTAGATAAGTATGGGATCAAATTTGCTAATTTTGATAGTAATGAAGAGCGTTTCGATCATTATTTAGCTGGGACCAAAGGAATTTTAATGGGTAAAGCACCGTCTGGTTATTGGCACGCTGTTGCTCATGATGACGGTACAGTTTATGACCCAAGGGGTATGATTTACCCATTAGATGATATTAAAATCGCTGTTCAATTGTACTGGTTATTCATTCCAATAAAATCAAAATCAAATTAATAAGATTAATAAAATCAATACCATTTCATAATTCGTTAAATAATTATGGTTGACAGCTTGAAAATATAGGTTATAATATAATATATGCCCCCACACGCACGCACGCACGCACGCACGCACGCACGCACGCACGCACGCACGCACGCACGCACGCGAAAAAGAAAAACTGAATAGACTAGAAAAAAGTAAAATGATATTGATTTTGTTAAAAACGATGATTTGATTTTAAAATCAGGAGTGAAAATGAGCAGCAAGTCAGTCATCCGCAGCAAGTTAAGAAAATGTCAATCACAATTTAATGAATCATGGGGACGGAATCTGACCGCCGATGTAAGAAGATTACAAAAGGAACGAAATGATTTTCTTTTGGGGTTATTAGGCCCAACTGGTGACAACGATCAACTACATAAACTATATCTTATTTATTATGATTTGATGTTAAAAGCAATGAGAGGAAATAATCATAATGAAATAGATTATTATAAGGCAAAAATTGCAGAGGTAAAATATGCACTTCGATCAAACAAAGCTATCTGATGATGATATTGCAGAATTAGCTATTAAGTTAAAAGTTGATCCAGATAATAAAATCATTAAAGACGAACTAACTATGGCTTTCGTTATACCGGCTTCTGCTATAGCTTCACATTATCATAAGATAACTGGGTTAGATCAAGATGATTTACAAGGTGAAGCATTACTTGGAGTAGTCGATGCAGTTAATAGGTTTCATAATATTAAGCATAATAATATTGGGGGCTACATTAATAGATATGTTCACCAACATTGTAGAAAATTTATAAAGCGATTTACACAAAAAAACGTACCATTAATTGATAATATGGTACACAAACGAGGCATATTCTTTGATAGTATAATTTTATTTGATATTCTTGATTCTATAGTCAAAACTGAAATTGAGCGAAAAACTATAAAACTAAGAATAGAGGGTTTAAATGATTTACAAATAGGAGAAATTTTTGGGGGGAGCCGTCAATACGTTTGGCATATTCGTAAAATTCTTTTTGATCGTTACAGGAGATTATCTAGTGAGTGAATTAGAAAAAGTGTTAGTTGGTTTGGCTGAGTGGTCAGAAAAGTACAAGCAAATCATTGATAGCCCACCAGATAATGGAGCAATATTGCGTCCAATTGACGGTGATGTTGTTTTGATTGTTGAAACTCAAGACGGAAAACCCCCGTTTATTTATGGAAAGGCTTTTGTCCCAGAAATACCTGATATAAAGCCAAGATGGTATCTTCAAAATGATGAGCATAAGTCGCATAACGGATGGAAATGTATTTTGATGGCTAGGGCTAGAGCAGAACTTATTAAAAAAATCGGTTTAGATGGTGATACTGTTAGAGTAAAAAGTTTGAGAGTTGTGAAGCAAAGTCAAAGTGGCAAATCACTTCTTTGTGAGGTAGAAAGCTATGTTTAATTTTATAGCCTTAGCAATTGTAGGATATTTATTTGTCAGTGTGTTCTGCTGGTCCTCTTGGGTTACACCATACAGCAATCCTTGGAAGTTAGCAGTATATGCTTGTTTGTGGCCTGTTTATATTGGAAAAATCAATGAAAATTTCTAAATTGGTTGCACCATTAAGACCTTGCCATGATTCAGACGGCATGATCAAAGATATTAAAATCAATGGTTTAGAAGAACCGATAGTGGTATCTAAGTTCGGTAATGGTTTTTGTACTAGTTGATGGTTTACGACGACTTCGTGCTTGTCAATTTCTTGGATTTACTAATATCCAGGTAAAAGTTATTCCTAATGGGTAAATTACGTGATGCAGAATTCTGTGATCTACGGCTCTATCATTATAAAGATATGCGATTGGAATGGATGCCTGAAAGAATTGAGGAACGGAAAAAGCTTAAAAACAAGAAAAGGTTATTAAAGAATAGACGGTGTAAGATTTGCGGAGGTTTAGTTATACCACCATGTGTAGCGTGTTATCCTGAGTTCTATGATAATTATACAGTTTTTGCTGTTAAAATCGGAACTAAACAAAGAAAGGTGTTTCATTCATTAATATCGTTTGCTAAAGCAAGAAAGAAACATGGATAGGTGGCTGATACGAATATTAACCTTAAAGCAGATAGACTAATTAAACTATTGGAGGAAATTGATGATTAACAAAGAATATCACTGGGATGATTTAGATGGCGATGACTACGATAATGATCTCTATGATGATTTTTACAATGATGGTTTTGAAAATAGTGGTCTTTTTGATGATGATTTTGATGATGACTACGATGACGACGATGATTTTTGAACAGTAATAGTTGATTCCGATAGAATAAGAAAACTAAAATGCGATGTGACCAACCGATGGGTTTATGCCAGGAGGCTTTAAATTTTCTATCAAACCATGAAATACTAAGACAATTTTGTCCTTGTTGCGAACGACTATTTCTTCAAGAATTGGAAATCATTGGTCATTACGAAGGAATGTTTGGGAACGGATATCCTCTTTATAGACATCAATTAAAAGATGGTAATTGTGCTGATGAGTTTGTTCAAGCAGCGATTTGGGACTCTGGGCCAATGATATATCTTGGTCTAAGAATAGGTGAAAAAGAGATTCTTTGGTCAGAAGATGAATTGGAATGATCCGCCGGTAGTTCAGTTGGTTAGAACGCGAGTCTTATAAGCCCGAGGCCGGTGGTTCGAGTCCAATCGGAGTCACTATGGCGTCGTGGCGGAATTGGCATACGCAATGGACTTAAAATTCGTCGGGCACAGCCCTTGCGGGTTCGAGTCCCACCGATGCTACTAACTGGAGGATTAAATGGCAAAAACTGAATTGTGTAAAATGGTTGTTAGTGATCATTTTGGAGTGAATGGCTTAACTAATGGTTATAAAATCTTACAATCATCTACTTTAGCTATAGCAATGGAGTTTCTTGGATTAATTGAATGCTAGGAAATGAAACAATATGCTGCTAGTCGAGGCGGTATTGTATTTTCTGGTTTCAATGGCAAGCAATATGCAATTCTTTCGTTTAGAGAATTACTTTCTTTTTTACCTGATTGAAAAATGAGAAACACAAGAATTGAAATCGTCGAACTGGGTGATGTTAAAATCAATGAAGCAACAGTAGTAGCTGAATCAAATAGTGTTGTTGCATTAGAGATTGATTTTGCTACCAAATTTAATGAATTGGTTTCAAATTACGGCAATAAATTGAGATTTGCCGCAAAAAATTGTGATTGTAACAGGAAACGGCCTATGACGGAGGCACTTTTCGGAAAAGAAATACTTAGTGAGTCCTATAAGATAGACGATTTTCTCCCTGAGTATCTTATGTACACGATGATGCCAAAACATTTGACTTATCTTTTTGAGTCTTGGATTGCAAATATTGAGATTGAAAATGAGCAGCAAACATTTCAGGATGGTTAAGGAAGTAGCGATTCGGGGAAGTGCAATACGAAGACATCGAATAGGTGCCCTCGGTGTAAGAAGCGACGGAACAATAGTAAAATCACCAAATCTTCCAAACAGACTCCCAGAGCCACAAGCTCATGCCGAAACACGAGTTTGTAAAAAAATGGATTGGGGTGGAGTAGTCTACGTTGTTCGAGTATTGAGAAATGGTACTTTTGCTTTAGCTAGACCTTGCAAGAATTGCATAGCGGTGATGCGGAACAGCGGGGTGAAAAAGTGTTATTATTCAATAAATGATAATAGTTATGGAGTTATTAAGCTATGATTATTGAACTGAACCGCTGTGACATTCTCTGTGACGTTCGATTCACTGTTGACAAAGGTGAGCCGGGATGCAGTTATAAGGATGGCAGCTATCATCAGGGGATACCCGACGAAATTATCGTCAACGATATTAAAATCATTGAAGTGCATTTCGATAATAGTTTCATCAATCGCAAATGGTTTGATAAGCATCCTTTCTGGGAAGCCTGGTTAATCGGCATCGTTGAGAAAGAAATCACCCATTACGATAGCACCTATTATAAGCAGCTAATTAATGAGTAAGCCATTAGACCCGTTTGACCCAGCGTACTTTTTATTGAAAGATGGTTTTACCAGCACTCCGACAGTATATAAAGATGATTGCTATATTTGTGAAGACCCAGAGTTCGCTCAGATGGGGTTGCCGTTATGCTATGCTTGTAAATACTGTGGCGGCCATGTGGCAGCCGATAGCTGTGTATGCGATATTTGTGGAAAGGATCAACGATGAAGACAATTGATAATAAAATCGTTAAAGTGGCCTACTCGATTGATTATATTATTTATGATAGTGGCAGCGAGCATATCATTATCAGTGAAGTAAGAGATCAATTAGACTTCGCCTATTACTCATCAATAGCAGCGATTCGAGAGAAATACCGTAAAGCGAAAATTTCTCTGATAGTGGATGATTATGGTGGAGATATGGTTTTCACTTTAAAACGATTAAATGAGTGGGTAAAAGAAGTAGAAGGCGGGAGGCATTTATTGTTATGAAAACAACTAATGAGGTAGAAGTAGAATACGGTTCTATTATATACTTAATTATGGATGTTATCCAACAATATGTAATTATAGCGAAAACAGAAGCATCTTTTACGCTTCAAGGTAAATGCTATTCATCAATACAGGCTATCGAAGCTATATATCCTAATCACTTAATAGCAGCAGTAGAACTATGAGTAAATCTGAATACGTGATGCTAGCTCACACTTTCAATCCTGATAAAGATCGGGTAGGTGGATGGTGGCTCTCTGAAAAACTAGATGGTTGCCGAGCTATATGGGATGGTGGGATAAGCCGAGGTCTTCCAGCCAGTGAAGTACCGTATGCTAATACCGTCAAAGACAAACGATTCGTTGACGAACCGATTGCTACAGGGCTATGGTCCCGAGCCGGTAAAGTTATCCATGCTCCGGATTGGTGGCTTAATGAGCTACCGAATGTAGTGCTTGATGGGGAGCTATGGATTGGTAACGGGCGATTCCAGGAACTAAGAACAATCGTTTCCAGTAACACTCCTGGTGATGGTTGGACAGATGTTACTTTTCAGGTGTTCGATAGCCCGACTAGCTTCTTTAATCATCGTGGGATTAAAATCAGGAATGAATATAGTTTCTTTGTAAAAGCTAATGCTTATCAATGGGCTTTAGACCGAGGTGTTAGGCTAGTTAGCCCTAATTGGAATTTCGAGCTACGGACTATTTTCTTAAAGAATCTCAAGAATAATGTTGTTAAGCCGTTGGTTCAATACCGATTGCCATTGACTAATATTGGAGCATTAGAAGAAATTAGTTTTCATTTAACCCAAACAGTAAAAGATGGTGGTGAAGGTGTGATGCTGCGGTGGGGCAGTAGCAGTTGGGTAACAGAACGAAGTCATTGTCTTTTGAAGCACAAGCCTATTAATACAATGGATGGAACTGTTATCGGTTACACTGCCGGGGAAGAGGGCAAGACAGGACAACTTCTCGGGAAGCTCGGAGCCCTGATTCTGCGATTAGAGAATGGTAAGGAGCTAAAATTATCGGGGCTGACACACTTACAGCGGGAAATAAAAAACGATATTACTAAAGCTTTCGCTGAAACTTTTCCCGGTGATAGACTAGAAGACTATTATAGCCATCATCTTTTTCCGAAAGGAACTGTGGTTGAGTTCAAGTACCGTGAGTTATCGGACGATGGGATTCCAAAAGAAGCGAGGTTCGATAGAATAAAATGAAAGTCATAACTAAAAAGCCGGATCATTACTATAATATTGCGATAAGGGAGCTACGATGAAAATTACTGAGCCAGGAGTGTATTTAGCTAAAGGTAATTATGATCAAAAGTTTTTAGTATTTATTGTAGGAAAAGAACCGTTCCTTATCCTGAAAAAGAATTTTGACAATAGATGGGCATGAACGTATTGGCAGTTGTAATAAAGATGGGGATTTAGTTGTACATTATGAAATAAAAAATGAGTTTCTATCAGTAGAAAGTAAACTATGCTAATACCAGAAATACTAGTCGAAGACTTGTTGATAATACCAGATAATGATATTGATCTCAAAATTTGGGTAAATGAAAATATTATTGCTATTCAAGAAGAGCAACCACTTTTTTATAGTTATATTAGTCAAGTACTAGCAGTCAATGGTGATAAATCTGCTTGTACCGCATTGATAACATTTCTTTCCATTAAACATGCTTTAGATCGGGAGGCATTTGGTAGCTAAATTTATTGGTAAAGATGAGGTTGAACCATTTCCTTGGCGATGTAATCATTGTGGAAAGAAAGCAGTAATATCTAAAACTATTGATTATATGTTTGGAGAATTACTTGTAAAGGATTTAGTTATACCGATTTGTCGAGAATGTGGTGAAATGGTTTTCACTTATGATATTGATAAACAAATTAGAGGGTAGAAAATGCTTCATTCAATTATTGATAAAGCCGAGGCAGCACAAGAAGTATATCGTTCTACATATAAAAGTAACGCAGGAGAATTGTTAACTGCAAGAAGAAAATTAATTTTAGCATTGGGTAGAGCGGTGGAAGAGTTAACTGATGGTGATTTTACTTCAATTGGAAATGATGAATTATGAGTCTACCACAAATTTGGATGTTGCTTATGGGTTATGCCTTTATTGTGGCTTCAATTGTAAATTACTTTGACCCACAATGTGCGATAGCTGGTGCTGTTTTGTTTGTTGGATCACAAGCATTTCGGTATCTTAGTAGGAAATAATTATGAGAAAACGATTTCGGAAAGGTATGATTGTCGAGGTAGAGTTTCTCGATCACGTTGAAGATGGTAATGAACCAATAGCTTTTACGGCCTATGGTCGATTAGTTGACGTACAAAGGAAGTTCATTATTGTGGAATCGTGGGCATACTTTGATACTAAAATCATAAGAGACAGTAACGTGAAGTTTTGGGTTATACTACGGTCAGCTATTACTCAATGGTATCAATTGGAAAGAAAAGAACAATGATTTACATTCCTTACCTTTTAACTTATGCTGCTATTGGTTTTGTTATTGGAAATAATAGTGAATACACTTTTAATAGTAAAAATGTTTGTGCTTTTCTTCTTTTTTGGCCATTGATAATTGTTATCCTTGGTATAAAGGGTATACTTTCAGTACTAAAGAAAAATTGACGGGTATGAAACATGATAATAGCATTAATAATACTTACTGGAATAGCGTTGTTAATTTGGGTAACAAGATAATGATAAATATAATATTGTTATACTTACTTGTTTCAATACCACTTCTTTGCTTTGGAAAATATTATCCAAAATATTTAGCTATCCCTATCTTCTTGTTTTGTTTGCCAGCGTTACTTAGTATTTGTATAATCGTTAAGTTACTATTTATTCCTTTCATAATGGTATTAATTATTTATTGCATTTGGCGAAAGAAAAAATGGTAATGTTAGTAACCTTAATCATAATTGTTGGAATATTTATACTACTTTGGGCAATAAAATGATAAAAATAAAATCATTTGAAAGCGAAACTGCTGACCGCTTGTTAGTACAAAGTAAAGTAGCAAAGTTTCTGGAATCATTAGAAGATGGCCAATTTGTTGCATTACTACGTATTGATACGACGTTTCCAGATTATGAGGTATGGTATAATGATTAAATTGATCCTACTCTTGGTACTTGTTTTTCTCCGATTAATACCGTTGAGAAACTAGCTATATCACCACGACCAACTGGTAATTGTGAAGCTGCTCGTGATTTTATTATCAACGATCTCAAGAATAATGGATATAAGCCAACGGTACAGAGTTTCACTTCTGGCAGTATGACAGTTGAGAATATTGTCGCTGTGCGTCCTGGTAGCAATAAAACTATTGTTATTGGTGCACACTATGATAGCGTTTCTCGGAGTCCCGGAGCCGACGATAATGCTTCCGGGGTGGCAGGTGTCCTAGAGCTAGCAAAAAGGGCCTGTCGAGGTAAAGGTAGCAAGATCATTTTCATTCTGTTTTCCGGGGAGGAGCAGGGTTTAGTTGGATCAAGATACTGGGTAAAGAACAATAAAGAGAAAATTGATTTTATGATAAATCTTGATATGATCGGACATTATCGTGGTAGTATGATCGGCACAGGGGCGAGTGACCAAAGTTCCTTCAACTGTGAAACAGTGTTTATACATACTGGTCAGAACAAGTATTATCATCAACCATCGGATGTCCCTGATACTCTCGATTACGATGGCATTGATAAGGTAATTGATTATTGTTTGAAATTAATTGATGACAGTGATAATGGCTATAACCTTTTCGGAGAATAGAGACGCTAACTATTAATTTACCAGTAAGAACTTTTTTACTAGAAGACTTAGTAAACAATAATAAATCTGGTTTCGTTCGATTAGGCGTGTTGCACATTATTATAAATGGCACCGTTATTGACACTAAATCAGGTATCTGCTATATTGATAAAATGGATGTATTTACAGTGGATTACTTCTGTGATGTTAAAATCGACGTACAAAGAGAATAACAAGAAAGAGATTAAAATCATGACTTACGTAGCAACTTATCTTCTCGTCGGCCTTGGCGTTTATTGGTATCGGAACGATGTTAATCCGACTGCTATGCTCAAGGAATCAGCTATTTGGCCATATTACATTTACAAGTATATCGTTGCCATCTTTACCAAGAAAAGCTAATGAGAAAACTAGTATACTTGGCTGTCACTTTAATATTGTTATGGGTAATTTTTGGTACTCCGTATTATAGTAGCCGTATTGGTGACCATACTATAAGCACTAGGGGTGGAATACTACAAATTATGGTATGGAGTGACTATTATCGCTATGGTGCAATGGTGTTGAGAGATAAACGTACCAAAACTGGTGGTTATGCTGTAACTTGGTGGCTACGATTAGAATGGTTCAAACGCCAATGAAAAACTTTTTAATACTATTTTTGCAATATAGAAATTACTGCTAGAAGAAAGTAAAATGGAAAATTATATAAAAGCATATTGTGAAGCACGTAATATCATGTTTGGTGATATTAAAGATTACTATAATAATAATGACGGTGATCAGCCGAATTTATTAATGTGCTTGCCGAAATACACCGTCATCGAGGTCGATATTATGCCTATAGTGGAGACCGTTTTACAAGATGAAAATTTATCGAAGATTTTAATATCATTAAATCATAATCTTTGTGTTTGGAGACTAGCATGATTATTAAAGTAATTAACCCGCCTAGAAAGTGTAAAAGTAATTTTAATTTAAGAGACTTAATTGAGTTACGTCGAATCGAAGGTGTTGATGCTTTTGTGGACTGTGCTAATAAACTACATTTAATTACACAATTACGTGTTGTGCGTGTCTGTGATGGTATAGTACATCAATATAGGGATGCTACATTCACAGTTAAATACTTTTGTGACCTTGAAATTAAGGTAATACCAAAATGTTAAGAGAACTATACTGGAAAATTCTTCCTTATGATTGGCGACCTGGGCGGGTTTGGTACAGGATTAAATGCTTTTGTTGGCATCGTTACACCACTGTAAAATCTCGGTATCTTGACCATACTTGGCATGATCGTTGTGCAATATTGCCAGAAACAATGTTCGAGATTCTTTCGCAGTTCATTGAACGAGAATGTGAACCGGAAGAACGTATTGAATGGTATGGCGAATATAGCCATAAGATCGGTGACAAGTACGTTCGTGATGAAATGCAAGAGCTGTATGATTGGTGGCATCAAGTCTATAATAAACTATATCCTGGGCTATGCGATAGACTCTGGGAACGAGCATTTAAGCATAGCCCGATTAGGGATTGGGTTGATATTGGTAATGATTATACAGAATATAAACCTGAATGGGCAACAGAAAAAGATGAGCAGATATATAAACTGTACCTCGATGAAATTAAGGAATTAGAAGGTCGAATGAATCAAGAACTAAAGGATAATCTGCATCGGATTATTGAAATCATGCCTTACCTATGGACGTAGAATCATTAATAATTAAGGCCGCTGCTGCCGTCGGTGTTAGAATCTTAGAGGCTAAGCTAATTATTAAACATGGACATAAACCATTAATAAACTTTGTTCCTGAGAAAAATGTAATCATTTTCGTTTGTTCACCAGAGTTAGAATATCTTTTACCGAAAGATTAATATGGCTATACAAATAAAACTAAGGCAATGTTACAACCCGCAAATTCTAAAAGTTGATCAGTTACTTGACAGCGGTAAAAATGCGTTTGTAGATAGCAATGGGCATTTATATTTTATAGGTAAAGATAGTCTATATTGTGTTAAAACAGGAAAGAATTTTATCTTTAGTGAAACTGTATTCACAGTAGAATATTTCTGTGATGTTAGCATCATTTTAGATAAGGTCGAATAATGCCTTGTTTTCATTATCACACCATTAAGCACTAAGATGATTTTATAGTTGATAATCCAACTATTATTATGCAGTTATATTGCCCTTGTTACAATCGAAATATAGAAATTCCATTGACAAAACTTAATTGCCCTAAATACGAAGAAAGTATTAGAGCAGAAACAGAACATTGGAAAGAAAAATACTCTGTATTACTTTCGTCATTGAATACACAGATAAGACAAATTGAACAAAAGTTTTTTGTTAATCCCGCTATGGAATTATATCATGAGTGGCTAGTTGAAATGGTAAACAGAATTGTGCGTAGCAACAACCTATAAAAGATTAACTATGAGATTCTTACCAATTCCAGATTTAACAGAACTAGATATTTATAGGTTCTGGTGCTATGTCTTGAAGAAAGATGGCTGCTGGGATTGGGTAAGTACAGGTGGTAAAGGATCAACAGGATATGCCAGACCGTCATTTACGATAAATTATCAGCACTACAAAGCAGCAAGAGTTCTATGGAAAATAATCCACAGTATTGACCCAAATAAGTTATTAGTTTTACATAAATGTAATAATATCAAATGTGTAAACCCAGATCATTTTTATCTTGGAACTCAATCTGATAACATGAAAAACAGGCATAAGGATAATCCTGATTTATCAAAAGGTGTGAATAATTCACGGCTAAATTAACAGAAAATGATATTAAACTCATAAGAGCTAGTAGTAAAACTCGTCAGCAATTAGAAAAAAAGTTTAATGTAAGTAAAAGTGTAATCGAGCATGTTATTAATCTAAGAAGTTGGAAACACATCTAATGAGAATTCCTGAATACATGTCGCCCACATCAATTAAACTATTCTATGACGATGTGGAATTATTCTATCAGCGGTATCTTTCTGATAATAAGCCTGAAAGAGAGTTGCAAACTAAGCCAATGTCTATCGGTAGTGCGTTCGATGCCTTTGTAAAAAGCTATCTCTACGAGAAGCTGTTTGGTAAAAATGCTGATAAACGCTACGATTTAACTACTATTTTCGAGGCTCAAGTAGATGAACACAATCGTGATTGGGCTTGGGAAAATGGAAAGCTGGTTTTCGATCAATACAAAAGCGAGGGCTGTTTAGCCGATCTTATGCTAGAACTTAGCCAAGCCATTGGGCCGCCTCGTTTCGAGTTCGATGTTCGCGGGGAAATAGAGGGCGTGCCGCTACTCGGTAAACCTGATGTTTTCTTTATTAGCAAAGAAGGTGCCCGAGTTATTTATGACTGGAAAGTAAATGGTTATTGCTCGAAAAGTATGACTTCACCAATGAAGGGGTATATTAAATTACGGGGCTATAATTGCAAGTGGACGAAGAAGCACAAGGATTGTTTAATTATCAACCATAATGGTATTGATATTAATATCAGTATGTTCCTCGAAGAAGGTAACGATAGTTGGGCAGATCAACTCTCAATTTATGGTTGGCTTCTCGGTGAAGCGGTGGGCTCTGAGCAACTTATTGTAGGAATCGACCAGATTACCGGATCAGCTAATAAACTGCGGTTCGCTACTCATCGTTTGAGAGTATCGCCGGACTATCAATATGGGTTAGTTAATAACATCACTAATGCCTGGGATATTATTCTCAGTGGATGGATATTCAGGGAACTATCGGAAGAAGATTCTATTCGACGATGTGCTATTCTTGATAGCTCTGCTCCAAGTGATAGTGCTTTTAATAATCTTACTAAAGAGAGCTCGAGATTCTATGGATGAAAATAAATTATTTGAAACTAAATATACAGTGCAATTAAGTCCATTTGTATATGAATGCAGGGATTGTGTTTTAAAAGACGGGAGTAAAATACCTCTCATCATTATTAATTTCTGGGATATGGAGGCGAAGTTTTACGATGATTTCTTTGAACTAATTGATACTAAAATCATTAATTGTGAATTTATCAAAAAGTAGAGAAAAAATGTCCATGTAGTGAAGAAGCTATGATTGACAAATTATTTACTACCAGCGGTAGTCGTGATCATCCTGATACAATGGAGTTTGTTTACTACGATTGTGTTTTAGTTAAAGCAATTGGCGACTACCCTTCTGGTAGCTTTTTCTCTAAAGTTATTATAAACTACGATACTAAGAAAATGAATTTCTGTGAAAATGAACGTGTTAGCTTTTCTTTAAACGTAATGGAAATAGCAAATGCTTGATAAAATTTTTACTAATGATGGTACTTTTGAACAGGTTGAGACAATAGGGTTCCTTTATTATGATTGTACTCTAGTTAGGGCGATCGGAGATTATCCTATTGGTTATAAGTTACCGCAAATATTTATTAACTGTGCTACCGGAGAAATGGGGTTCTGGGAAAATGGTAATGAATTTGCTAGCTTTGACCTTGAATTAACTGTTAAAGAAACTGTTAATGCAAAGCAATTACTAATTGATTTTAATAACATAATACCATTTAGTGATTTGATTTATAGCGTGCGAGACGACGAAGGTCTCAATTGGGATGGCCCTAAAGTCGCTATTTGGGGTAAACTCTGTGATAAATTTGATAAACTAATTAAAGAATGACTTGGAAACATATAGGGTAGAAGAATGCGTACAGGTGATGCAGTAATTTGGCACGGTGGTTGGCACTCTATTATAGAATGGCTATACGTTCAAGGAATAAAAGTTGTCGCTGGACAACCGACACATATTTCTACGGTAATAGTCATCGACGATGTGGTCTATCTCTGGGAAAGTATGGCTTGGGGCCAATGCTTACATCTTCTTAGTAGCAGATTAGCTACTGCGAGAGGAGAGCATTGGGCTTATCATAGATGGATACCATTATCGAAAGAGAATAGAGAAAAGCTCGGGGAAAAGGAGCTAACGGATTACTGCTTGAAGAAGCTCGGGGCACCTTATAATGTGATAGGTGGGGTTCGGGCAGGGTTCCGGGTGCCACAAGGGCCGAAGGCTGATGATAAACTTTTCTGTTCAGCCAGCCATATTTTTGCATTACAGGCTGGTGGTTTGTTTCTTAATGAAAATGCTAACTCGTTTACGCCGAAAGATGTGGTAGAACTATTACTATGACTAACGAAGAAATTATCGCCGTCGTTCAAGGGGCTATTGACGGTAAGGGGCTATTGACGGTAAGGGGCTATTGACGGTAAGGGGCTATTGACGGTAAGGGGCTATTGACGGTAAGGGGCTATTGACGGTAAGGGGCTATTGACGGTAAGGGGCTATTGAAGGTAAGTGGCTATTGACGGTAAGTGGCTATTGACGGTAAGTGGCTATTGACGGTAAGTGGCTATTGACAAAAAGGTTTCAAAAATTGGACAATCGCTGTATCAACTCCACTTTAGTGATTTGATTATAAAATTATGCCTCGTGAATAATGTTTATCCTGATGGTGTAGATCATTTAACTAAAAAAGATAGTCATGCTCTTCCAAGAGTAGAATGCGTAGGGGAGGTTCTTTAAGACAAAAGCTATGATAGTAACAGACTATACCACTTTTATCGAGCAGTTAAAAGTCATTGATGCTCAGAGCTATATCTGGTCATGGTATGATCAAGGCTGGCTCACCGCTAAAGAATATCGTTGGAGAATACTAGCTACCGATGGCCTAGCTTTAGGGTATAGCTGTTTCCGAGTTTTTGATAAAAATACGTTGTTTCTAGCGAAGCTAGCAATTAGGCCGATCTATCGTAGCCAGAGTCTCGGTTCTCGATTGATGAATGATTTGATTTTAATAGCAAACGGTACAAGGATAGTGACTTTTCTTCACGAGGAGAATAAGTTTCTGGGGTGGGCAAAGGCGTGGAATTGGCGATGCACTGCGTTAAAAAGGGAGTTCTTTCCTGATGGTAGAGACGCTTTGGTAATGGAACTTTTAACGAAGAAGAAGGAAGAAGATAATGGGATTATTTAAAGGCGATGGTTCTTTTCTTAGAGATCGTTTAGATAAGCGGATTGAACTAGCTAGTCATAGGAAGTGGTCATTTATGGCTATTGCTCTGATAGTCCTAGCGATAATGTGCAATGGGGCATTGTCGTTAATTTTATCAGGGATAGGGCTAATTATTAAAGGCATCGGGACGGTGATACTTACTGTTGCCTCGGTAATAAGTGCTGTTGCTACACTGATAAGTAGTAATATTGTTATTATCCTGAAGTGGTTATTCTCGGTTTTCTTATGGACTTATAAGATTCTTTTGATTTTGAAATCATGGACAATTTCATTCTGTAAATGGGTTTGGTCGAAGCTATTTACTTGATCTTAACTTTGGCCCACGGATCAGATTGACTACACTCGTTTAGGTGGTTACATACCCCTCAAGAGGTATACTATACACATTCATATCACCCGAACAGCGGCGGAGCCGGTATCATTAGTTTTTTGTGATCATTGTACCAATAATCGTTGATAGTGAGTCTCAGGAGGTCGTAACCCGTTACTGGGTAAGCGGTTAAATTAAAACAGGTAGTTGCGGAAATAAACGAAATAGTTGACCCATCTGAACGGGTGGGTAGGTATGGTGAACATGGTTTTAGACCAATAATCAGATAATAATGAGTCTCAATAGGCCATAACTTGTTATCGGGTAAGTGGTTACAAAAATACAAGAAAAGGGTGGTATACCAGTTGTTTAGTCGAACGTGTATAATTAGAACAAGATTCTTGTTTTTTCATAATTAGAGTGTTGTTCTATCTTCTTACTATTTATAGACTTAACAAGAATACAAGAAATAAAAGAAAGTAAAGAGCGTGGGGTGGGAGAAAAAAAGAAAGAAACGTACCGAAACAGGGGGACTTGTTTTTGATTTATAAAGCTGTATCT
>Ga0307377_10000396_pt1 | contig 58782 bp, 39 predicted proteins | sample TR3MG_FD_202535 | JGI IMG/M metagenome (GOLD analysis project Ga0307377, IMG submission 202535) | Soil microbial communities from Risofladan, Vaasa, Finland - TR-3 | ecosystem: Environmental > Terrestrial > Soil > Coastal area > Acid sulfate soil | place: Finland: Risofladan, Vaasa | collected... | reverse complement strand
CTACGGCTTTCGAAGGCGCTGGGCCGTTCGCCCGAAAGCTGGCTTGCGATGCAGTACAACTACGATCTATGGCGGGCGAAGCAACGTGTGAAGCTCGGCAATGTCGGCAAGGTCAAGCTCACGGCGGCCTAACCGGCGCCAGCAAGCGACGCACTTGCGCTTCCCGCTCGTACGCGCCTGAAGCGCAACGTTGACGCTGTGCAAAAAGTCCCTGTGCGTGTGGCATGCATGTCTCGGCCGAAATCCACCTGGGCACGCGCACGGTGCTCGAATACCTGCTGTCGCCCGTGCAAAAAGCCTTCCACGAGGCGGCGCGCGAGCGCTGAAATTACCGCGTCGGTCAGCGACTTTGGCCAAAGAGCGGTCGACGATTGCAAAGCCGAATGGCACGCGACCCGACTGTGCAATCTCTTGATTCAGACGGACAGGTAGGCCGCGCGCACCTGCTCGTTGGCGGCAAGTTCGGCCATGGTGCCCTGGTAGCGGATATGGCCTTTCTCGATGATATATGCGCGATCGGCGACGAGGTTGGCGAAATGCAGGTTTTGTTCGGACAACAATACGCACAAGCCTTCCTGCTTCAGCTCCAGGATGGTCTGCGCCATCTGCTCGACGATCACCGGCGCTAGGCCTTCGGAGGGTTCGTCCAGCAGAATGGCGCTGGGATTGCCCATCAGTGTGCGCGCGATGGTCAGCATCTGCTGCTCGCCGCCGGACATGTGCGCGCCGGAGCGTTCGCGCATGTTGGCCAAATTGGGAAACAGCCGGAATAAGCTCTCCGGCGTCCACTGGGGCGCATGCTCGCGCGGCGCCTGTCTTCCGACCTCGAGGTTTTCCATTACGCTGAGATCGGTGAATATGCGCCGCTCCTCCGGCACGTAGCCCAGGCCGAGGCGGGCGATCTGATAGGGCTCCAACCGTTCGATGCGGCGGCCGTCGAAGCTGATCTCGCCCGACTGCGGCCGCACCAGGCCGATCAGCGTTTTGAGCATGGTGGACTTGCCCGCGCCGTTGCGGCCGAGCAGCACCACGACTTCGCCGCGCTCGGCCGACAGGCTGACATCGTAGAGGATATGCGCCCGGCCGTAGGCGCTGTTGACGCCTTTCGCTTCAAGCATGCGCATTCCCGAAAGCGCTGCCCGAGCCCAGATAGACTTCCTGCACCTCCCGGTTCGCGCGCACTTCGTCCGGCCTGCCTTGGGCGATGAGCGCGCCGCGGTTCAAGACGAGAATGCGGTCGGCGTGCGCGAACACCACGTCCATGTCGTGCTCGGTGAACAGCACCGCAATGCCGGCGCTGCGCGCGAGTTCGGCGGTGAGCTGCATCAGCGCCGCGCGCTCCGCGGGCGCCATGCCGGCAGTCGGCTCGTCCATCAGCAGCAGGCGCGGCCGGTTGGCCAGCGCGATCGCGAGTTCCACGCGCTTCAGGTCGCCGTAGGCGAGCACCGCACAGGGGCGCGCGGCCTGTTCGGCGATGCCTACGCGCGCGAGCAGCGCCATCGCTTCGTCCACGTACATCCGCGCGGCCAAAGCGATGACCGAGTTCAGCCTGCCATGAAAATTGAGCAGCGCGGTCTGTACGTTTTCGCGCACCGTCATGGAAGAGAACGTGGCGGTGACCTGGAACGTGCGCCCTACGCCCAGGCGCCAGATTTGCCGCGGCTTCAAGCCGATCAGGCTGCGGCCTTCGAGCTCCGCGCTGCCGCTGTCGGCTGCGATCTGGCCATTGAGCAGATTGAAGCAGGTGGTCTTGCCCGCGCCATTGGGTCCGATCAAGGCGAGCAGTTCGCCCGAATCGAGGCTGAAACTGAGGTCGCGCACGGCCTCGACGCCGCCGTAAGCCTTGGACAGATGGGACACCTGCAGCACAGTCTTCACGCGTCGTCCTTCCCCGCTTCCCAGCGTTCGCGGATGAATCCGGCGATACCCTGCGGGAACGCCAGCACCAGCAGCAGGATCACGCCGCCGAGCAGCGCGCGCCAGTAATCGGTCTCGCGCGCAAGGGTATCCTGCAGCCAGGTAAATGCCGCCGCGCCGGCCACCGCGCCGGTGAGCGTCTGTATGCCGCCCATCAGCACCATCACCAGTCCGTCCACCGAACGCGAAATCGACAGGGTATCGGGCGAAATGCTGCCCTTGGAGAACGCGTAAATCGCGCCGGCGAGTCCGGCAAACAGGCCGGCGAGCGCGAAACCCAGCCACTGCTGCCGGCGCACGTCGATGCCGATGGCATCGGCGCGCAGCGGCGAGTCGCGCCCCGCGCGCAGCGCGTAACCGAAGGGCGAATACACGATGCGCCAAAGGACCAGGATGGCTCCGGCGCAGAGCACGAGCGCGAGATAGTAGTATGCGTTGGTGGAGGACAGCCAACGCGCAGGCCAGATCCCGATCAGGCCGTTGGAGCCGCCGGTGAAGGCATCCCATTGGTACACCACCGACCAGGCAATTTGCGCGAAGGCGAGGGTCAGCATCGCGAGATACACGCCGGACACACGCACGCAGAACCAACCGAACACCAGTGCTCCCAAGCCGCCGGCAAGTGGCGCGAGCCCCAGCGCGAGTTCCATCGGCAGCGCGTGCAGCAGCAGGAGCGCTGCGGCATAGGCGCCCAAGCCGAAATAGGCGGCGTGGCCGAAGGAATGCATCCCGCCCGGTCCCATGATGAAATGCAGGCTCACCGCGAACAGCGCGAACACCATGATGTCGGTGAGCAGCACCAGCGTGTAGCGGTCGGAAACGAGCGGCAGTAGCGCCAGCAGCACGAGCGCCGCGGCGAGGGCCTTGAGCATGCCCGCGGTGGGCAGGTACAGCGGCGACTCGACCGCGGAAGCGCCGCGCGGCAAGCCTTGCGCGCGTCCGAGCAAACCCCAGGGCCGGACCACCAGCACCACCGCCATGACGATGAATTCAGCCACCAGCGTCAGCTTGGAAAAGGAGAAATCGATGCCGAACGCGTGGACGGAGCCGATGCCGATGCACAGTGCCTTGAGCACGCCGATGATCACGGCAGCGAGGAAGGCGCCGGGTATGCTGCCCATGCCGCCGACCACGACTACCACGAATACGTCGGACAGTATCGAAAGGTCCATGGTCAGCACCGCCGGCTCGCGCGGAATCTGGATCGCGCCGCCGAGTCCGGCGAGAAAGGAACCGAGCGCGAAAACGCTGGTGAATAGCCACGCCTGGTTCACGCCCAGCGCGCCGGCCATTTCGCGGTCTTCGGTCGCCGCGCGCACCAGCGTGCCCCAGCGCGTGCGCGTGAGCAGCAGCCACAACAGGCACAATACGATCGGGCCGAGCACGATCAGGAACAGGTCGTATTGCGGAAACAGGGAACCGGCGATCCTCACTGCACCCCCCAAGCCGGGCGCGCGCGGGCCGAGCAGGTCGTCCGGACCCCAGGCCCACAGGGCAAAGTCGCGGATGATCAGCACCAATGCAAAGGTGGCGAGCAGTTGCAGCAGCTCGGGCGCGCGGTACAGCCGCCGCAACAAGCCGCGCTCGATCAGCGCGCCGAATATGCCCACGATCAGCGCGGCCAACAGCACGCCGCTCCAGAAGCCGAGGACGCTGCCGCTGAAGGTTTTCACCAGGCTGTAGGCGGTGTAGATGCCCAGCATGTAGAGCGAGCCATGCGCGAAGTTGACGATGCGCGTGACGCCGAAAATGAGCGACAGACCCGCGGCGACCAGAAACAGCGACGAGGCCGAGGCGAGTCCGTTGAGCAGCTGTATGAAGATCGCCGAAAGCGACATCGTCAGATCGAAAGAGCCATCAGTTCTTCGTGGTCCCCCCCCTTTGGAAAAGGGGGGTCAGGGGGGATTTGTATCGCCTAGTTGCTGTTGCACAATGTTGAATATACGCTCTACTACCGCCTCTGTTTCGAGCAACACCTGCCTGTTGTCGAAGCGCAACACTTGCAGTCCGGAACTCTTCAGATAATCTGTTCTCGCACTGTCGTAATGCTCCGGCCCCGGCTCGAAGTGCTGAGATCCATCTACCTCGATGACCAACTTGGCGGCAGGGGCGAAGAAATCGACAACGTAGGAACCGATCGGTTTCTGGCGGTAGAACTGTACGCCCAGAATTTGCTTTCCCCGAAGGCTGGACCAGAGATGCCGCTCGGCGTCCGTCATTTCGCGCCGCAAGCGACGCGCAGTCTGTTTCAGGCGGCGATCATAAGGAGCATGTTCGATGTTCCCCTTTGGCAAACGGAAATCCCCCCTGGCCCCCCTTTTTCAAAGGGGGGAATGGAGGCGGGTGGTGGAAAGGTGCATTAGTCCGCCGGCCTTAGCGCCTTGACTTCGGCATCGGTCGGCAGGAAATCGGCGCCGTCGTCGTATTTCCAGTCGACCATCACGCCGTGGCCGTCCTTCAGCGCCAGGCGTCCGACGTAAGCGCCCATGGTGGACTGGTGATCGAGTGCGCGAAAGTAGAATGGTCCGAACGGAGATTCCACATGCAGGCCTTTCATGGCGGCGATCATTTTCTCGGTGTCGGTAGAACCGGCTTTCCTGATCGCGTCGGCCGCGGCCATCATCGTGGTATAGCCGACGACCGAGCCCAGGCGCGGATAGTCGTGCCACTTGGCGCGATAGGCCGCGAGGAACTTGTTATGCGCGGGCGTGTTGATCTGGCTCCAGGGATAGCCGGTCACGTACCAGCCGACGGGCGTCTCGCCCTTGAGCGGATCGAGATATTCCGGTTCGCCGCCCAGCAGGTTGAACACCGGGCGGCCCTTGAACAGTCCGCGCTGGTTGCCTTCGCGCACGAATTTTTGCAGGTCGGAACCGAACAGCGAGGAGAAGATCGCGTCCGGCTTGGCGTCGATCAGGGCCTGCACCACGGCGCCGGCATCGATCTTGCCCAGCGGCGGCGCCTGCTCGGCGACGAACTCTACGCCCGGCTGCTGGGCGGAGAGCAGTTTCTTGAATGCGGCGGTGGCCGACTGGCCATAATCGTAATTGGGATAGACGATCGCCCAGCGTTTCTTTTTCAGCTTCGCCGCTTCCGGCACCAGCATCGCAGTCTGCATATAAGTGGAGGCGCGCAGGCGGAACGTATAGTGATTGCCCTTGTTCCATACGATCTGGTCGGTCAGCGGCTCGGCGGCGATGAACAGGGTCTTCCTGTGCTTGGCGAAATCGCTTACCGCGAGGCCCACGTTCGAGGCAAAGGTGCCCATGAGAAGCGAGACCTTCTCGCGTGAGACCAGTTCCTCGGCCGTGCGGACGGCGTCGCCCGGCGTACCATGGTCGTCGCGCGATATCACTTCGACCTGCTTGCCGAGCAGGCCGCCGGCCTGGTTGATTTGCTCCAGCGCGAGTTCCCAGCCCTTTTTATACGGTTCCAGGAAGGCGGGGAAAACCTTGTAGCTGTTCAGTTCCCCGATTTTGATGGTGTTCTGCGCTACGGCGGACCCGCTGAAAAGCGCCGTCGTCGCCAGCGCAACCGTGCCCAGCAAAAAAGCCCTGCGTGCAGTCATTTGATGATCCTTTGGGTTCATGGCTTCCGGTCGTTGTGGACCCCGGTTTTCGCTGACCGAGGCCCACTGACGCGCATTCCGTCGGCCGAGGCGGAAATATACACAATTTTATCCGGCTGCGTTGCGAGAGTGGTTCGCGCATGTCCTCCGATGCGGTCCATGGTGTTTGCATTTGCGCCCCGCGATGGCTTGCGCTAGATTGCAAAAGAGTCGTTGTTCGTTGTTTGTTGCTCGTTGTAACGGCACAGAGTCGATGGGAACACCGCTTCGCGCGCCATCGGAACGGTCAGACAGGAAACTAGCCGGTGAAAGAAGCTGAAGCACTGCCTTGCTGGCAGATTCAAAGTGCCGTGCGGGGTGTGGCATGGCCGGCATTGCCCACCCCGGGCGGGGCGACTATGCTTGCGCTGCTGTTCCATTTGGACAGGTCGCAGTGGCTGCCTTTGGATCAAATCCGCGAACGTCAGTTGCAGCAGTTGCAGGTCCTCGTTCGGCATGCGCTGGCCACAGTCCCCTATTACCGTGAGCGCTGGGCCAATCGGTACGATGCCGCGACGCCGCTTACCTTCGAACGCTTCGCCGATCTGCCGCTGCTCACGCGGCGCGAGTTGCAGGAACAGTTCGAGCATCTGAAAAGCCGCAATGTTCCGCCCGGTCACGGCGGCATCAAGGAATCGCAAAGTTCCGGCTCCACCGGCACTCCCGTGCGCATTCTGAAAACGCAGCTGTCGGGCTTGTTTTGGAACGCATTCAATTTGCGCGACCATGTGTGGCATCGCCGCGATCTGCGCGGCAAGCTTGCGACCATCCGCCACGGCATTCCGGCGGGGGAATTCGAGCACTGGGGGCCGGCCACGGCTGGCCTGGTTGCGGACGGACCGTCGGTCGTTCTCGGCGTGCGCGACAGCGTGGAGACCCAGCTCCGCTGGCTGGAACAGCAACAGCCCGATTATCTGATGACCTATCCGTCGATTGCGGCGGAGTTGGCGAAGCTGGTCATCGACGGCGAAAACCGGTTTGAGCGGCTGCGCGAAGTACGCACGCTGGGCGAAACGCTTGCGCCCGAGGTGCGCGAACTGTGCCGCGAGGCCTGGTCGGTGCCGGTGAACGACATCTACTCCGCGGAAGAAGTTGGCTACATCGCGCTGCAATGCCCGCAGCATGAGCACTATCACACCTTGGAGGAAGGCGTTCTGGTCGAGGTCCTCGACGAGCAGAATCAGCCTTGCGCGCCCGGACAACTCGGACGCGTCGTCGTGACTTCGCTGCACAATTTCGCCATGCCGCTGATTCGCTACGAACTCGGCGATTACGCCGAGCCAGGCGAGCCATGCGCCTGCGGCAGAAGTCTACCCGTGCTGCGCCGCGTCCTTGGAAGGGTGCGCAACATGCTGGTAACCGCAGCGGGAGAGCGCTATTGGCCCGCTTTCGGTGCGCGCTCGTTCACCCAGATCGCACCGGTCCAGCAATGCCAGTTGGCGCAGATCGAATACGATTTGGTCGAGGCGCGACTGGTTACTGCGACCGCGCTGTCGCCCGAACAGGAGCGCGGGTTGCGCGCGCTGATCCAGTCACGGCTGCCGGCCGGTTTTCGCGTGCGGTTTGACTACCGTGACCAGATCGCGCGCGGCGCCGGCGGCAAGTATGAGGGTTTTGTATGCGCGCTTCCTTCTGGCGTCACAGGCGGATCGCGATAATCCGCACTTGTTCCCCGCTCCCGGGAGAGCCCTGATCCCTCGGCTGTGCCTGGCTGGTGTCTGCATTGGGCGCGACGGACAATTCATCCACGCGGAAGCCGCATTGCTCGAACAATGTTTGAACTTCCTCGCGTGAGCGCACTGGCCAGGTTCGCTGCCTGTCAACGTAGACGTCGCCCGCTTCCACGATTTCGGCCGGATCCGCAGAGAGAGAAGCTGGCATCAACGCCGCCTTGCGCAGCATAGCGGTGCGGAACGCTTGCGCCTGTTCCACTGAAAATCCGATCTGCGCTGTGCCGGCTGTAGCACGCACCCTGGTGACGGTGACAACCGCGCCACCCGGGCGTAGCAGTTGCCGCCACTTTTCCAGCAAGCGGAATCGCTCATCGGGTGAGAACTGACCCAGAAAAGAATCGGTGCATACCGCGTCGAATGGCGTGGCGGATGCGTACTCGAGGATATCGGCCCGGCTGCACGCCACGCTGGCCGATTCCCGCTCCGCATACCATCGGCTGAGAAACACCGCCGTGTCGCATTTGTCGATGACCGTCACGGCGGGCTCGATCTCGCGTTCGCGAAAGATCGCCAGCACATGCGCCAGCATCGAATAATCTGTTGCGCCGCTGACCAGGACGCGCGGCACGCTGCTGCCGTCGGTGACCGACTGAAGCGCGCGGCGGTAGAAATCGGCCTGACGTGCGGGAGTGACTGCGAGTTCCATCAGCCTGAGGTATTGCCAAAAACCATGGTGCCAAGCGCAACTCTCACCGGTGGCGTGATTCCTTAGGCATAGCTGCGGCGCGAGTCGCCACGCCAGCGGCGCGCTAATTTCCAGCGGTTCTCTCAGATTATTTACCATGGCAGGGCGATCGGTACTGGAGCAGATCGGCCCGCCATCATAACGCGACTGCAGCGACTTCCTCGATTCGCCGGATGAGATTGTCGATAACGGTGTCCTGCGGAAAATTCGAATACTTGCGCGCGAACGCCTGCGCATTCAGGCTGAACTCCGCGTCGAACAGAATACGGCGCAACTTCAGCTCCAGATCCGTCGGCGGCTGCTCCGGATTCACCAGCAGGCCGGCACCCATTGCCTCGATTCGGCGCGCAAGCAGAAATTGTTCGAGGTGGCCCGGCAGCAGCAGCAGCGGCTTGCCCTTCAGCAGAAAACTCGTCGTCGTGGACATGCTGGCGTAGGTGACAGCCGCGTCGGCTTCGCGCGCGGTCTGTGCCAAGGCGAGCGGCTTTGCGCTGAAGACGAGGTGCGGGGCGCCGTAGCGCTCCAGCAGCGCCGGCGGCGCGTCGGGAAAGAACACGATGGTAGGCAGTCCGAGCGCACGCAGCGCCGCGAGCGCCGCTTCGTGATGTCGCGTGCCAGTGCGCAGATAGCCGAAAATGCGCTTTCCCGGGACCTTCGGCCAGTCCGGCGCTTCGCCCACGCCGGCGTCCGGCAGATTGCCCCAATACCGCGCAGGGCCGCGATCGGCATAATGATCGAGTTCGGGAAAGCCGAGCAGCGTATCCTCGGCGACGTCAAACAGGTCCGCGACCTTGCCAAGCGGCGGCTGGCCGAAGTGCGCAAGCACCGGATTGATGCTGGCCAGCACTTCGTCTTCCAAGGCATCGAGCCGACCAGCCGGCACCGGGAGCCAAGTCCGCATATTGGGCAGCGGCCGCTGCCGCGGGGGCACGTAGAAACCACTCCCGAAAATTACGATCGGAATGCCCAGCGTGCGCGCAGCGAGCATTGCGGTCGGCGCGTGATCGGCCAGCACTACCTGCGCGCCAGTTACACGCATTAGCTCGCGCCAGGCCACGACCCTACCGAGCAGATCTGCATTGCGCGCATAACCAAAGCGCAGCAGAATATCGTCGTAGGAGAGGGGCGGCCCCTCGCGCAGCGTTTCCGCGCACGAAGGTGCACGCAGCCAGGCGAAGCCTTCCTGTGTGAGCAAGCGCGCGGCAGGCTCAGTCTGCGATACGGCGCAACGCACGTCGTGCCCGCGTTGGCGCAGGGCGCGCGCCAAGGGCAGGAACGCGCCGACGTGGCCCAAATTGGCACCGAATTCCCAAGTGTAAAGAATATTGCTCATGTCGCTCGATGCAGTGCGCCGATTCTACTTCACGTATGGCACTCCGCACCCTGCACCCCACTGGCACGCGGTGAGCGCTGACGATAGATTGATCCGGAGCATGGACCGCGCAGTTTGTCGGAAGACTACTCCCATCATGTTCGTACATGGGGCGTGTGATTGAAACTGGATCCTGCCGCGCAGAGTTCGATCGGTGGTATTGCCTGGCCGCCCTTGCCTGGAGGCGAAGCAGCCTACCTTGGCGCTCTGATGTTCCAGTTGGAACAGACGCAGTGGCTGCCCGCCGACGCGATTGCCGCCCGCCAGCATCGACAATTGGTCGCGACCGCGGCTCACGCCGAAACGCATTCACCCTACTTTCGCAGCCGGATGCAGGCAGCTGGGTTGCGTTCGGAGCAATTGTCGACGCTGGACGGATTGCGCCGGCTGCCGGTCATGCGCCGGCGCGACCTGCAGGCCGCAGGGGAGGCGCTTTTTTGCACGCAAATCCCGCGCGCCCATGCGCCAGTTGCGGAATCGAGTACCTCCGGCTCCAGCGGAGAACCGGTAGTCGTCAAACGAACTGCAATCAACCGGTTGCTCTGGCTGGCGATGACCCTGCGCGAGCACTTGTGGCAGCGGCGCGATTTTCACGGCAGGCTCGCCGTCATTCGCAACGATTATCTTCACGGTGACCAGGTGGATTGGCCAAGCTGGGGCCCGCCGGCGAGCCTGCTGTTCGAAACCGGGTCGTCGCACGCGCTCGCCGTTCGCACGGGTGTTGCGCGGCAGTTCGAATGGCTGCAATCGGTCAACCCCGACTACCTGCTGGTCTATCCGAGCAATCTGGCTGCATTGCTCGGGCAATTCGAGCGGCGCGGAATGAGCCTGCCGCGCTTGCGACAGATCCGCACGATCAACGAAACCCTGGGCCCCGAAGTTCGCGAATCTGCGCGCAGGATACTCGGCGCAGACATCGCGGATACCTACAGTTCCGCGGAAGTCGGCGTCATCGCGGTGCAATGTCCCGAGAGCGGGCTCTACCATCCCATGGCTGAAACCCTGATCGTCGAACTTCTGAACGAGCAGGACGAAGCGTGCATGCCCGGGGAGATCGGTCGAGTGGTGGTGACCGATTTGCACAACCTCGCCACGCCGCTCATACGCTACGATCTTGGCGACTACGCCGAAATGGCGGACTCGTGCCCCTGCGGACGGGGCTTGCCTGTGTTCAAGCGAATAGCGGGCCGCCGCCGCAATATGGCGCGGCTACCCGACGGACGCTCTCTGTGGCCAGCCATCGGCGGTCTTCCGTATTCGGAAATTGCTCCGATTCGGCAGTTTCAGTTCGTCCAGCGCGAGCGCGACACAATTGAAGTGCGCCTCGTTTCCGCTGCGCCGCTGACGGCGGATCAAGAGCAAAGAATCGGGGATCTCGTCCGCGAAGCGCTGGACTTTCCGTTCAAATTGCAGTTCAGGTATTTCCAAGAAGAAATCCCCCGCGGTCCCGGCGGCAAGTTCGAGGAATTCATCTGCGAACTGGCAGAATAAGCTAACGTTTTGATTCATAAGCGAAGAGAAATTCGGCCTATGTGAATTAATACCGCGCAATTCGATGACAAGCTAGGGTTTTTGCACAAAATTGACTAAACTCACAACGTTCGGGTAAACCCCGAATAGGCTAGCGGCTAGTGATGGGACAAAGGGACATGAAAATAATCTCAAGCTGCGCGTTGGTTCTCGCCCTGTTGGGTTTGTTCGTCGATTCCTCGCTGGCCCAGGACCAGCATTTCAACATTGTTCGTTTCGAGGTTGAAGGCAACACGCTGTTGCCGCAGGCGCAGGTGGGGGCCATCGTTGCGCCGTTCGTCGGACCCAAACGCGTCTACGGCGACATCCAGAAGGCGCTCGAAGCGCTGGAGCGCGCCTATCGTGCTGCAGGCTACGGCACCGTGCAGGTGTACGCGCCCGAGCAGGAACTCACCAGTGGTGTGGTGCGGCTGCAGGTGACCGAAGGGGTCATCGGCAAGGTCGTGATTAGCGGCAACAAGTATTTCAATGATGCGAACATCCGCGCGAGCCTGCCGTCGCTGAAAGTGGGCAAGGCGCCCAACCTGCGCCAGATGTCGGAGAACATCCAACTCGCCAACGACAATCCGGCCAAGCAAGTCGGGGTGACGCTGGGCACGAGTGAGGAAGAGGGCAAGATCGAGGCCAAAGTGGCGGTCACCGAAGAAAACCCGCAGCGCTTTTTCGTTACCGTGGACAATACCGGCACCGCCGCCACCGGCAGAACGCGCGAGGGCATAGCCTACCAGAACGCGAACCTGTTCAATCGCGATCAGACGCTGACGCTCGCCTATACCGGCTCGGTCGACGCCCCGACTGGGGTAAAGGTGGACATCTACAGCCTGGGTTATCGCGTCCCCTTCTATGCGCTGGGGGACAGCCTGGACTTCATCTACGGTAATTCGAACGTGAATACCCCCAGCGCCTCGCCCACCCTGGGCGGGATGCTCGGCATCGTCGGCAAGGGCGACGTGTTCGGCCTGCGCTGGAACCACAACTTTGCACGGCGCGGGGAATACAGCTCGAAACTGATCTACGGCCTGGACTACAAGTACATCAATTCGACCTGTACCGTCGCCGGCACACCCGCCGGCATCGATCCGCCCACGCCCCCGATCGCCGCCTGCGTGCCCTACACCACGCGCCCCTTCAGCCTCACCTACACCGGGCAGATTCAAAGTCCGGGGCGGATGCTTGACTACAATATCGGCCTCGCCCACAACTTTGCGCTGGGCAGCAAATACACCAACGTCGACGGCACCAGCGACCGCTACTCCTACCTCACCCCGGGCAACCGAACCACGCGCGATGACTTCAACGTCCTCCGCCTGGGCGGCAGCTATCTGAAGGCGTTCAGGAGCGACTGGCAGACGCGCGTCGCCCTGAATGGCCAATACAGCGGTGACCCGCTGGTTGCGGCCGAGCAGCTCGGTCTTGCCGGTTCCACCGCCGTGCGCGGCTTCGAGGAGCGCGCGGTGACCGCCGACAGCGGCTATGTCGTCAACGCCGAACTCTACACGCCCGAATTGATCAAGAAAGGAAGCGACCTGCGCGGCAGCCTGCGCGCGCTCGCGTTCTACGACGTCGGCCGCGGCTACAACCAGAATGTGCCTGCGGGCTCGCCCACGCCGGCACGCGTCAGCATTGCCAGCGTCGGCGCAGGCCTGCGCTACGCGCTCCGCAAGGACGTGAGCCTGCGTTTCGACCTCGCGCAAGTGGTCGATGGCGGCCCTGTCGACACCAAGAAGCACGGCGACTGGCGCGGCCATGTCAACCTGATGCTCGCGTTTTAGACCATGTATAGCGCCAAGACAATGTGCACCGCAAACCATCCCGCACTTGTCATTCGCAACGCGGAGCCTGTCATTCCGAGTGCCCCCCAAGAGGACTTCCTTCGGGGCGCAACGAGGAATCTGCTTTACCTGAATACCATTTTGACAGCGACCCTCCGCTGCCAGACGAAGGGGGTACACCATGCCCAATAAACCAACGACACGTTTCCCGGCCCGCAAACGCCTGATCGCCGCAGCCATCTCCGCCTGCTTCGTCAGCGCGCCCGCGTGGGCCAACCCCAGCGGCGCGCAGGTGGTCAACGGCACCGCGAGTTTCAACCAGTCGGGCAATCTGCTCACAGTCAACAACAGCAACGGCGCCATCATCAACTGGAACAGCTTCTCCATCGGCGCAAACGAAACCACGCGCTTCAACCAGGCCTCCGCCGCGAGCAGCGTCCTCAACCGCGTCGTGGCCAACGACCCCTCGGTATTATTGGGCACGCTCAGCTCGAACGGGCATGTGTGGCTGGTGAATCCGGCGGGCATCCTGGTCGGGCAGGTCGCAAAAATCGACGTCGCCGGCTTCGTCGCGAGCACGCTCAACGTCGCCAACCAGGACTTTCTCGCCGGGCGACTGAACTTCGGCGCCACGGCCAATGCAGGCCGCATCCAGAACGCCGGCCAGATCACCACGCCCTCGGGCGGCAGCGTCTACCTCGTCGCGCCTTCGGTAACCAACGACGGCATCATCAACGCGCCCAACGGCGAAGTGATCCTAGCGGCGGGGCAGACGGTGCAACTCGTCGACACAAGCACGCCTGGAGTGACGGTGCAAATCACCGGAAGCGTGGGCGACGCGACCAACCTGGGGCAGATCATCTCCGAGGCAGGTCAAATCGGCATCGCCGGAGTCCTGGTCAACAACAGCGGCACGCTCAACGCCTCCAGCGTGGTGAAGCAAGGCGGACGCATTTTCCTCAGGGCGAGCCAAGACGCCTACGTCGACGGCGCGGGGCGCATCGTCGCGACGGGAACAAAAGGCGGCAGCATAGAGGTGCTGGGCAAGCGGGTTGCCGTGACGGACAACGCAAGCCTGGACGCCTCCGGGCAGAACGGAGGCGGGGCGGTCCTCGTCGGCGGCGATGCGCACGGCGCCAACCCGGCAGTGCAGAATGCGACGACGACCTATGTCGGCTCCAACGCGAGCATCAAGGCGGACGCAGCGCAGAACGGCGACGGCGGCAAGGTCGTCGTCTGGTCGGACGACTACACGCGGTTCTACGGGTCGATTTCCGCGGAAGGCGGGTCGCAATCCGGCAACGGCGGTTTTGTCGAGACTTCGGGTAAGCAGACGCTGAATTTTGCCGGTACGGTCGATACCAGCGCGCCGAATGGCAAGACCGGGACGCTGCTGCTCGATCCGAGCGATATCGTAATCGCGGACGCCGCAGCCGGGTCCCAGTCGCAGGACAGTTATGGCGGAACGATCTTATTTTCTGATGGCGTGGGCACTTTCACCATTTCGACCGGAACGCTTGAGTTGCTTTCGGCAAGCACGGATATCAGCCTGCAGGCGAACAACAGCATCACCATGGAGGCGATCAGCGGGTCTTACACGGCGGCAGCCAATACGCTCACGCTGCAACAGAGCGGCGCTGTTTCGATGGCAACGGCGTATGGCGGGATCAATCTCGGCAGCGGCAACACGATCAAGATCGTCGGAACCGGCTCGCTGTCGCTCTCGGCCGGGACCGATGTCACCGTGGGCCCGATCGTCACCAATACGGGGTCGGTGATGTTGGGCGCCGGCAATTACGCGAACGGCTCGGTCACGGGCAGCACGATCGACACAGGCGGCGGCGGCATTACGCTATCCGGCTACGGTATTTCAGTCGGTGGGCTGAATACCAGCGGGCCGAGTTACGGTGGTGGGGTGAGCATTACGGCGAGTGACGGCACCATCAGCGTCGATGGCAACATCGACACACATGGGGCCGACGGCGATGGCTCCTATAACGGTTACGCCGGAGGGGGTGTCAACCTGATTCGCTCCGGCACCTCGGCACCTGTAGGCGATACCGCAGTAAACGTGAACGGCAGCATTTTCACCTACGGTGGCGCTGCCTTAACCGGCAGCGGCTTGGACGGCGGCGAGGGCGGTTATGTCAACATCGCTTCTGCAAGCTCTGCCGCACTTATCGGCAACATCATCGTTAGTGACAATATCGACACGCACGGTGGCGCTGGCGCTAGTGCGGCTTCGTCCTCGGGCGGGTGGGGTTCGATGGGCGGTAGCGTATACATCGCCGGCAATGGCACGATAACGGTCGGCAACAGTTCTGGAATCGCAATCAACACCGCCGGAGGCGACAGCGGTAACAGCGGCATCGGATCCTGCTGCAGCACATACAACGGCGGTTCCGGCGGCGCGGTTTCTATTTACGGCACGACGACCACGGTCAACGGTTCGATCGACACCCATGGCGGCCACGGTGGCGATGGTGGTGAAGGTTCCTACTACTACGCCTACGACGCAGGGTGGGGCGGATACGGCGGCAGTGTTCAGTTGGGCACGGACGGCTCGAGCGTCTACGACGTTAACGACAGTTACGTAACAACGACCTTGCTCCACGTCACCGGCTTGATCGACACGCACGGCGGCGACGGCGGCAACGGGCTGGACGACGGCGGCCATGGCGCCGGCCGCGGTGGTGGCGGCGGCGCGGGCGGATCGGTCCAACTCGTCTCAACGGGGCTGGTGACGGCGGACGACGCGATCCGCACCTACGGCGGCACAGGAGGCGACGGCGGCAATTATTCCAGCTACAGTGCAGGCAATGGAGCTAACGGTGGCAGCGCCGGTTCGGTCGACATCTACGGCGGTAACGTTTCGGTCGACGCCATCAACGCATATGGTGGCGTGGGTGGCACGGGCGGTGACGGCTCCACCAGCGCGCCGGGCGGCAACGGTGCCAGTGGCGGCAACGGCAGCGCAGTCAGCATCTCCTCCAGCGGGGACATCGCCGTCAAGGGCACGATCGACGTACAGGGCGGTGCGGCAGGAAACGGCGGCGCGTACGGTGGAAGCGGCGGCTACAACGCTTGCTATGGCGACTGCACTGACTACGGTGGTGCGGGCAGTGTCACGCTAGATGGACTAGATGGAGGGGGTACTGTCAGCTTTTACAGTGTCGTAGCCACCGGGGGCCGCGGTGGAGATGGCATGCCCGGCGGAGGTGCGTCTAGCGGCGGCACGGGTGGCGACGGCGGGAATGGCGGGTCGGTAGAGATGATGCACGGTGCCTCGATTTCGGTCGTCTCTGGCGGCACCGGAACGATCAACACGGCTGGCGGCAATGGCGGTAACGGCGGCGCGGGCGATGCAGTCTACGGGGGTGGATCGGGCGGTCGGGGCGGCTCGGGCGCGCACGTCAAACTAGGGGCGAGCGGCGATATTTCGACCGGCAGCATCGACACTCATGGCGGGGACGGCGGCAATGGTGAGACGGGTCAAGGTGCCTCGTTCGGTGGTACTGGTGGCGTAGGCGGGTACGTAGACCTCGAAGCATCGTCGGTGGACACAACTGTGGGTGACGGCGTCGGAAAAATTGCGACCTATGGTGGCAACGGTGGCAACGGCGGCGATGGTGCCGATGGCGGATCCGGATATAACTCTACTGGCTACGGCGGCTACGGCGCCTACGGCGGCTATCTTTCGATTAATCTTCAGGGCAGCGGCGCAATCACAGGCGACATCGATACCCACGGCGGTGACGGCGGCAACTCAGGCATCGGTCTTTACGGCTATCAGGGCGGCGACGGCGGGTGGGGCGGTACTCTTGACATGGCCAATGCCGCTTCCATCACCACCGGCGCGATCACGACCCGGGGCGGCAATGGCGGCAATGGCGGCGGAGACAGCGGGGACGGTTGGAATTCGAGTTATAACCCCTATAATTCCAGTTCCCACCAGGGTGCAGGCTGGGGCGGCGACGGCGGCGGGATTTCCTTGAATGCGACGGGGGCGGTCCTTGTCGATGGGGCGATAGACGCCTCCGCCGGCAGCGGCGGATGGGCTGGTGTCGTCAACGGAATCCAGTACACGGCCGGCAGCGGCGGCAACGGCGGCATTGGTGCTTACGATTGGCAATACGGCTCCATCTACAACGTCACCATCAACGGCGTCTCAATCAGCATCGGCGGCGGCACCGGCACCGGCACCGGCAGGATTAACGCCAGTGGCGGCAACGGGGGCGCGGGAGACGTCAATAACGCCGGCGGGAACGGCGGCAATAGCGGCAATGTTTATCTCGTCGCGCCGCTCACCGGCGGTGTCGTCGATTTCAGTAACGGCGGCATCTACACCCTGAGCGGGACCGCGGGAGCAAGCGGATCGGGCTCGACGAGCTCCGGTACCGACGGTTCAACCGGCGGGTGGTCCATCACCGGTGATTGGGTGGCCATCGCCGACGACAACTTCGACTTCATGGCGAACGGTACGATTTCGGCGAACACGTTCGAGTTCGATCCGATCCACATTGACATTGGAAGCTTTGAGATTTCGCAGGCGTCGTTTGCCCAATTGGGCGGCGTTAAGACAGTCAAGTTCGGCAATGCCACGACCGCCGCCAACCTTATGCTGTCTGGCCCGATCGATCTGACTTCGACTTCGACCACGACACTGGGCTTGAGGACGGGGACGGGCGGCACCGTTTCCCAGGACGCCATGCTTGCCGTGGGGAATCTCTACGCGCAAGGTGGCAGCGTCTCGCTCACGCAAGCGAACAGCGTCGCCAAGCTGCAAGGGCGCGCGACGAGCGGCAACTTCGCCTTCAACGATTCCGGCGCGCTCAATGTGGCGACCGTGGATTCGGGCTCCCCCGCCGGCGTTTCCGCAACCGGGTCACTCTCGCTGGTCTCGGCAGGAGCGATTGAGCTCAACGGTGCACTGAATGCTGGAGGGATCGGAGACGCGTTGGTGCTTGCCGGTACATCGTTCACCAATAACGCGGGCGCGTCGGCGCTGTCCACATCTAACGGCCGCTGGCTGGTCTATTCCACCGATCCGGTCGTTGACACCCCGAATCTTGGCGGGATTAGCTATGCCTTCAGGCAATACAACGCCAATTACGGCAACGCGACTCCTGCGCAGGGCGGCAATGGCCTGCTTTACAGCGTCGTTCCCTCGAGCATCACGCCTTCGCTGACCGGTACGGTGAGTAAGATCTACGATGCCACGACTACGGCAACGCTCGGCGCGGCCAACTACAGCTTTACTTCGGGTCTCAACGGCGATGCGATTGTGTTCAGCGGCGCGACAAGCGCCACCTACGACACCAAAAACGTCGGTAACGGTAAGCTGGTTACAGCGAGCGGGATCACGATTTCCGCGCTCGACGCGAACTCCAAGCCGGTGTACGGCTATCAGTTGTTCACGGACACCGCCTCTGCGGCGATCGGGACCATCACCCCGGCGGCACTGAGCATCAGCGGCATTACGGCTGCGAACAAGGTGTATGACGCCACCACTGCGGCCACGGTGAGCACAGCGGGTGCGGTGTACACGGGCCTGCTGGGAAGCGATGCGGTCACGGTGAGCGCCAGCGGCACTTTCGCCGACAAGAACGTAGGCACCGGCAAGACGGTCACATTAAGCAGCGCCTACAGTGGTGCCGATGTCGGCAACTACAGCATCACCGATCAGGCGAGCACCAGCGCCAACATCACGCAGCGCCCACTCTCAACCTGGATCGGCGGGACGAGCGGCAACTGGTCGGTGGCCTCGAACTGGGATGCGCTGCCCGATCTTTCGAACGTAGCGGCGGTGTCGATCCCCGGCGGCACGACCGTGACCTACGACGCTGCGGCAGGGACGACCAACCTTACCTCGCTGACGGCCGGCGGCCTGAGCATCGCCGGCGGTACCCTCAATATTGCGGATAGCCTGACGGTGAGTTCGCGCTTCAGCCAGACCGGCGGCACGCTCGGCGCATTTGCAGGTGGTTCCAGCGCCAGTATCACCCAGGCGACCGGCAACCTGATTTTGCCGGCGATCACAGTGGCCAACCTTGACCTCAGTGCCCCGACGGGCGCAATTACGCAGAGCGGCCCGCTTGCCGCCCTCACGCTCATGACCCAGTCGCAGGGCGCGACGACGCTCGACAATCCGAACAACCAAGTTGCCGGCCGCATCGACATGACCGCGGGTGGTCCCTTGAGCCTGTGGGCTTCCGGAGATCTGAACCTGGGTGCGATCGACGCCGGCGCGAACGCAGTTGTGATCAAAGCGGGCGGAGCGATTCTCCAGGCGCCCGGAACCGAGTCGAGCACCAACATCATCGCCAGCTCTGCCGACCTCTCGAGCATCTTCGGCGGCGCCTCGGGCGACTTGGCGATCAGCGCCAACACGCAGGTCACGGGCGCGCTGACCGCCACGGTCGGCACTGGCGCAGACTTTGGCGGCATACGCATCCAGAACACCGGCGCCCAACCGGCGAGCGTGACGCTTACCGACAACGCCCTCGCAGGGGCGAGCGTCAGCTTCCTCAATACGGGTGACATCACCAGCACCTCTGGCGTTACCCTGGCGACGCTCACGGGCGGAGACCTCGCGCTGCTTTCGAACGGAAACATCACTTGGGACGGCGGCAGCCTCGCCACGCCCACCGGCAGCGTGCTGATAAGCGCCGACGGCAGCTTGGGCGTAACGGGCGCCTTGTCCTCGCCGGTCGATCTCGCCCTGTCGTCCACCACCTCGATCAACGTCGGCGGCAGCGTGGTCACGGCGGGTAGCGGCACGGCAAGCTTCACCGCACCGAGCGTAGCGCTCAATGGCTCAGTCGATTCGGCCGACGATGTGGGCATCATCGCGACCACGCTCGACCTAGGTGCCGGATCGAGCACCGGCGCGGCCCACGATGTCATTTTCGCGGCGGACAATATCGCGGCTACGAACGCGACCGTTTCGGCCGGTCATGACATCTCGGCCGCCGTGACCGGCGACATGCGCCTCAACGGTTCCGGCTTTACCGCCGGCAATGACATCTACGTCACGCTGCTAGGTGCGACCTCGACGCTGTATCTCAACGATACTGCGGGGCTGCCGCCATCGTTCCTGTGGGCACAGGCGCCCAGCACGATTCATCTTAATTACGCGGCCGAAGCCTTTGGCGGCATGGTGGTCGACGGTATAGCGGTTGACCCGCTCACGTTCGTGTCGAGTCCGGGCGGCAGCGGCCTGCTCTACGGCGCTGCGAAAGCTCCCGCCACACCTGGGGCCGGGCTCGATGTGGTCTACGGCGTAGCACTCGGCACCACGGACATAGTCGCCCCAACGCTTGTTGACGCGTTGATTGCGGCAATCAGTTCGTCTACGACTTCGGTAAATCCGCCCGCTGGCACGTTGCCGCCGGGCGAATACGGCAATGGTCTGGGATCGCAAGGCAATCTTGGCGATCAGGGCCAGACCATAGGCGGCACCGAAGGCACCTTTGGCGGCGACGAGGAGGACGAAGACAAGAACAAGACGGACGAAGCGACCGGTCTCAAGAAAGACTCGAACAAGCCGGTCACCAAGAAGCTCTCGACATGCAGCTGACCGGAGACATGATCATGCGTAAATGCACACGCATCCTTGCCGGCCTGCTGCTCGCTGCTGCCGGTACCTTCAGTGGCGCTGTACAGGCGGCCAATGTGGTTGGTCAGGTGACGCACCTCTCGGGCACGCTCATCGCCAAGCGCGCGGACGGCACGACCAAGGTCTTCTCGGTGAAATCCGAAGTGGAGGAGGGCGACACGCTCTCCACCGAGCAGGACACCTATGCCCGGATCAAATTCGTCGACGGCGGCGAGGTGGTGCTGCGGCCGGGTACGCAACTCCAGGTCGCGGCCTATTCGTTCAACCGGGCCAAGCCCGCGGCCGGCAATGTTTTTCTGAACATGCTCAAAGGGGGCATGCGCGCGGTGACCGGCCTCATCGGCAAGAGTAACCACGACGCGGTGAATTATGGTGCGGTGACAGCGACCATCGGCATCCGCGGCACGCATTTCGGCGCCCTACTTTGCCAGAACGACTGCGGCGGCATTACCACCGCCAGCGGCGGGCCGCCGGAGAACGGCCTGCATTTGGACGTGGCTTCCGGCGCCATCGTGGTGAGGAATGCAGCCGGCCAGCAGGTGATCAGCGCCGGCCAGTTCGGTTTCGTGCAGACCGCGAATTCGCTGCCAGTGATCGTGCCGCCGTCGCAGGGCATCCGGGTGACGATGCCGAGCAGCATCAGCCAGAACAACTCCTCCGGCCGCGGCATCGGCAAGGCCAACAGCAGTGAGTGCACGGTGCAGTAGGAGGCCTGCCCTCGGGCCGACTGGGCTTCGAATTTAACATCGATCGCGGCGAGGACGCCGCTCCCGCCCAACGGAAGCCCCCACGTCTTCGGGTGGTCCCGACCTTCGGTCTTCAATCTTGGAGGACAAGCTCCGGGTCTCACTAAGCTCAGTGAAAATCCCGCGAACTGGTCGCCAGCCTGCCGAGCAGTTCGCTGTGATCGGCAAGCCGCCGCGCGATCACGTGCACCACTGCGCCTTCGCGCTCGACTGATCCATAGACCGCCATCAGCTGCGCGCTGAGCAGTTCGCGCCGCTGGCGCTCGCCCAGGTCGCGCCAGACGATGACGTTGACGCAACCGGTCTCGTCCTCCAGCGTCACGAACACTACGCCGGAAGCGGTGTCGGGGCGCTGCCGGCCGATGACGATGCCGGCTGCGCGCACGCTGGCCCCATGCGGCAGGCGGCGGACCTCCTCGGCGGCAGCCAGCCGCATGCGCGCGAGGCGCGAGCGTAGCAGCGCCAGCGGATGCCGGCCCAGGGTGAGTCCGAGGCTCGCATAATCGTTGATGAGGCCTTCGCCTTCGCTCGGCGCGAGCAATTGCGGGTCGGTTTCGTGGATCGGCGCCTCCGCCAGCAGGTGCCGCGCAGTGTCCACGCCTGCGACCTGCCAGTAGGCGCGCCGCCGGTGGCCGGCGATGCCCGAGAGCGCGCCGCTCGCCGCGAGACATTTGAGTTCGCGCCGGTCGAGTTGCGCGCGGCGCGTCAGCTCGTCGGCCGAAGCGAATCCATTCTGCGCGCGGACTTGCACGACGCGCCCGGCACCGGCTTCGGACAGGCCTTTTACCATCAGCAGACCTAAGCGCACGGCGGGCGCGGCGCCTGTACAAGGCTCCAGCGTGCATTCCCAATCGCTCGCGAGCACGTCCACCGGCAGGACTTCGACGCCATGGCGGCGCACATCCTGCACCAACTGCGCCGGCGCATAGAAACCCATAGGCTGGCTGTTCAGCAGCGCGGCGAGGAAGGCGGCGGGGTGGTGACGCTTGAGCCAGGCCGACACATAGACCAGCAGCGCGAAGCTCGCCGAATGCGACTCGGGAAAACCGTATTCGCCGAAGCCGAGGATTTGCTGGTAAATGCGTTCGGCGAACTCGCGCGCATAGCCGCGTTCGCCCATGCCCCGGATCAGGCGCTGCTCGAAATGCTCCAGACCGCCCTTGCGTCTCCACGCCGCCATCGAACGGCGCAGCTGGTCGGCTTCGCCGGGGGTGAAGCCGGCGGCGACTACCGCGAGCTGCATCACCTGCTCTTGGAAAATCGGTATGCCCAGGGTGCGCGCCAGCACCTCTCTGACCGCGTCGCTGGGATAGCTCACCGGATCCAGCCCCTGGCGGCGGCGCAGGTAGGGATGCACCATGCCGCCCTGGATCGGACCGGGGCGCACGATCGCGACTTCGATCACCAGATCGTAGAAGTTCGCAGGCGCAAGCCGCGGCAGCATGGACATTTGCGCGCGCGATTCGATCTGGAACACGCCCACGGTGTCGGCCTGCTGGATCATCGCATAGACCTCGTGGTCTTCCGCGGGCACGTCGCTCATCGCGAACCTCGTGCCGCGCTGTGTGCCGATGAATTCGAGCGCGCGCTTGATCGCCGAGAGCATGCCCAGCGCAAGCACATCCACCTTCAGTAGGCCCAGCGCATCGAGGTCGTCCTTGTCCCACTGGATCACGCTGCGGTCTGCCATCGCGGCGTTCTCGATCGGCACCAGGCGCGACAACAGGCCGCGCGATATGACGAAGCCGCCGACATGCTGCGACAGGTGGCGCGGAAAGCCGATCAGCGCATCGGCCAGCGCGAGCAGACGGACTATGGTCGGGCTGACCGGATCGAAGCCGGCCTCACGCAGGCGCTCGGGCAGGTTCTGGCGCCGGTCCCACCAGGAGAGCGACTTTGCCAGCCGTTCGACCTGGGCGAGTTCCAGGCCGAGCGCCTTGCCGCAGTCGCGGATCGCGCTCTTCGGCCGGTAGCGGATCACCGTCGCGGCAAGCGCCGCGCGCTCGCGCCCGTACTTGGCATAAATGTATTGGATCACTTCCTCGCGCCGCTGGTGCTCGAAGTCGACGTCGATGTCGGGCGGCTCCTTGCGTTCGCGCGAAATGAAACGCTCGAACAGCATGCTCATGCGCGCCGGATCGACTTCGGTGATGCCGAGCACATAGCACACCGCCGAATTCGCGGCCGAACCGCGGCCCTGGCACAGGATGCCTCTCTCGCGCGCGAAGGCAACGATGTCGTGCACGGTGAGAAAGTAGGGCTCGTAGGCCAGCTCGGCGATCAGCGCGAGTTCGTGCTCGACCAGGGCGCGGACCTTCTCCGGCACGCCCGCGGGAAAGCGCCGTGAAAGGCCGGCCTCGGTAAGCTGGCGCAGATAGTCCGAAGGCGTGACGCCCGGCGGCGCGATTTCTTCCGGGTATTCGTAGCGCAGGCAATCCAAGGAAAAGCTGCAGCGCGCGGCGATGCGCAGGGTTTCATCCAGCAGTTTGCGCGGATAGAGGTTCGCCAAGCGCAGACGCAGGCGCAGATGGCGCTCGGCATTCGGATACAGCGCCAGTCCGCACTGCGCGACTGGCTTGCCGAGACGTATCGCGGTGAGCGTGTCCTGCAGCCTGCGCCGCGAGCGCACATGCATGTGTACGTCGCCCGCCGCGACGAGCGGCAGGCCACAGGCCTCGCCGAGTGCGCGCAGCACAGCAAGGCGTGCCTTGTCGTTGGCTCCGCACAGCAGCTCGGCGGCGATCCAGGCGCGAGCGGGAAAGCGCTCGGCGAGCCAGCGGGCCTGCGCAATATCGGGCACGGCACCAGGGAGGAGCAGGGCCAGGCAGCCTGGCAGGCCTTGATCCAGATCTTTGGTTTCCAGCACATAGCGGCCTTTTACGCCGCGACGCCGCCCGCGGGTAATGAGCTCGGACAGATTGCCGTAGCCTTCACGCTCGGTGGCGAGCAGCACCAGCTGCGGGCCGTCGGCGAGCTGGATTTCGCTGCCGATGATCAGCGGCAGGCCGCATTCCCTGGCTGCGGCATGCGCGCGCACCACGCCCGCGAACGAACATTCGTCGGTGAGGGCGAGCGCGCTGTAGCCGAGCTGATGCGCGCGGGCGACGAGCTCCTCCGGGTGGGAAGCGCCGCGCAGAAAGCTGAAATTCGACAGGCAGTGCAGCTCCGCGTAGGCGGGCAGGGCGCTGTGTTCTGTCATTCCGAGGAGCGCGAGCGACGCCCCGAAGGAAGTCCTCTTGGGGGACGAGGAATCTGCTTTTGTTTGGCGTTAACAGCAGATTCCTCGCTGCGCTCGGAATGACAAATGCTGGCTGAGTCGTGTCGCATTTGGCCTCAGGAAAAAATGCCGTGCAGATACCAGGCGCCGGCGGGGCTGCGCTCGCGGTAAACCCACAGCAGCGCTTCGTCGGCAGCGCGGGCGATGAAATAATCGCGCGCCATGTCGGCGCCGTCCCACCATCCGGACTCGATCCGTTCCGGGCCGGCCAGCAGCTTCAGCGGCCCGTGATGGCAGGGAATGGATGCGTTTTCCTCCAGGGGCTGCGGCCGCTCGAGCAGCCAGAACGGGCGCAGTTCGAAATCGAGGACGAGCTGCTTTGCGCAGGGTGCGGCCTGAGCGCTGGCGCGATCCAGATGAACGCTGGCGCGATCCAGATGAACGCTGGCACGTTCCGGACGGTGGTCGGCGCGCAGGGCGATGCCGTGCACGGCTGCCGCACCCAGGCGTGAGCGCAGGCGCTCGATCAAGCGCGGCCAATTGCCTTCCTGCTGCAGTTCGTCGGCAAAGAGATTCTGATTCGAATGCTCCAGCGGCTCGATCGCCTGCACTTCCAGCGCGATGGCGCGCACCGGCTCGGGCAGCGCCGTCTGTTGCAGCCGCTCGCGCAGCAGCAGCGCGAAGTGCGCGGCCTCGCGGCAGACGCCGACCAGTCCCAATTCGATGCGTGTGGCGGGCGCGGCGCGATGCGACAGGCTGAGTCGCAGCCGCCGCGTGCCGGCGGCGCGCGCCGCGAGAAAGCCTTCGAGTTGCGCCAGCAGCCGCTGCACCGCAAACAGCAGGGCTTCGGCCTGCGTGGCTTCGGCCGGCAATTCGATCGCGGCGCCAAATTTCTCCGGCAGCACGAATGCGCCGCGCGGATCGGGCAGACGGCCCAGCGCCTGATCGAGCGCATCGAGCAGGTCCTGGCCGAAGCGGCGTGCAAGCCCGTCGCGCGGCAGCGCCAGCAGATCGCCGATGCTGCCGGCGCCGATGGCGGACAGGGCTTGTTCCTCTCCGCTCTGCAGCACCGACAGGGGCAGGGCGGACAATTCGCTCTCGAGCATGGCGGCATCGGCGATCAGACAAGATTTACCGGCGCGCGCGAACCAGGATGCGGCGCGTGCCGTGGGCGCTGCGGCGAGGAAGGCACTGTAGCCCATGGCGGCAAGCCCTTGGCGCAGCCTCGCCGCTATCTTTCCCAGGCCGCCGAACAGCTTCAGGCTGCCTGAGACTTCCAGCAGCACCAAGTCGGAAAAATCGAGCGCGACGCTGGGCGTGCATTGCATCGCCCAGGCGGCGATGCCGAGCAGGGCCTCGGTTTCGGCTGCGGCCTCGCGTTCGCGCAGGCGCAGGTTGGGCGCGAGCGCGAGTGCCGCCGTGACCGGCATGCCCGCACGCAGGCCGCGCGCAGCCGCCTTGGCGTCGCAGACGAGGAGGCGCTGCCGCTCGGCGACCGCGCAGGGCTCAGGCGAGGGCAAGCCGCGCTGAAACGCTTCCAGCGGCAGCTGCGGCAGATGTAGTGCTATCCACAACATGGGCATAGGATCGGGAATGGGGGTTGCTCTCTGCCGCTGACAGCGCAGGCAGAAAAATGGACCGGGAGAGCGGCGCTCCCCGGCGTTTCAGAATGGATAGCGCCAGCCCGCCGGCGGCGGTGGCGAGCGCGATGCGCAGCACCGCGGGCGAAGGCTCGCGCGCAGCCTGAGTGGGACGGAACAGCACGGCGAGGCAGCGGCCGCCTTCGGCCGCGAGCTGCAGGCGCCGCAACTGGGCGTAGCGGATGTCGCGCGGCCAGACGAGCACGCCGCCGCAGGCCGCCGAGCGCAGCGCCTGTTCCGCCGCCCATAAGCTGTCGCTGTTCTTGGCCGTTTTGACGATGACGATGCGCTCGAGGGCGATGCCGGCAGCGGCGAGCGCCGGCGCGTAGGGCAGGTAGGGCGGGGCGATCCAGGCAATGAATTTTCCCCGGGAGGCAAGCTGCGCCAGCGCCGGGCCGAGAATGCGCAGCTCGCCTATGCCCTCGTGCTGCGGCAGGATTTCGGTGAGCGCGCCGCGGGGCCAGCCGCCGCCCGGAAGCTCGGCGTCCAGTGCCGCAAAGCCGCTGGCTATGCCCGGGCAGGCGCTGCGCGCGAGTTCGCTGCCGCGCCAGATGCCGGGGTGACGATCGAGTTCGGCGACGAGGCCGGGCATAGCATCTCCAGAAAACTGTATGTTTATACAGTATCCGGAAATTCAGCCGATTTGTCTAGCGGGAGTTTTCTGGAATCCCTAAGCCTGCGAGGGGGGCACCTTATTTCGCAGCGACCGCCTAATTGAAAACTACCACCGGGCAGGGCAGCTCGGACAATTGCGCCGGGGTGAGGTCCTCGATGCGTCCGTGCCACAGCAGCACGCCGAAATGGCGGCTGCGCGCCGTGCGGATAATGCTTCCGGGCTCGTTGTCGGGCAGGTAGAGGTAAGTTGTGCCCGCACGTCCGGCCAGATGCTGCACCGCCTGTTGCCGCAGATCGTTGAAAGTCTGCGTTCCGGTGACTGGGATGAGCACGGTCAGTTCACTGCCTGTGACCCCGGCGAGGGTGCTGCCGATGGACAGGGCGCGCTGCGCCGCGGCGGAGCCGTCGAACACCACCGCTATGGGGTGTGCAGCCAGCGCGGGGAAGCGCTGCGCCGGATCGGTGCGGCGATATGCGCCCGGCCACGAGTACTCCGAGCGGCCGAGCACCAGCAGGTCGGATGCGCCGGCATGTGCCAGCACGCTGCGCGGCACCTCGCCGCGCACGACTTCGAGCGTCCAGGTAAGGGATAGCCGTTTGGCTGTCGCAGCGAGCGTGCGCCGCAGTTGTTCCGCCTGCGCGCGCAGCGCGTGCTCGACGGCAGCGGGGGCCAGGGGCCGCGCGCGCGCCGAGGCAAAACCGAATTCGCGCGCAAACGGCAATCCGGCAGAACGCAGCAGCCGCTCGTCTTCGATGAACAGGCCGGCCAGTTCCGCGTGCAGCCCGAGCGCCAGACCGGCTGCGGCCTCGATCGCCGGCAGGACCGAGGAGGCTGTGTCCAGCGCGATGACGATGCGGCGGACTTTCCCGGTTTCAGTGGGCATCGCGTTTTGTGCGCGAGCGCGCAATCCGCTTTATTTGCCCCGGGCGCGGCTGTTCGCGGCGCAGCGCCGCCAGATCGCGCAGACGTGCTGCCACGCGGCCGTTCAAAGTCAATTGCGCCCCCGCATCGGCATCATGCGGCAGGCCGGCAGGCATACCGGTGAGCAGTTCGATGGCTTCGTCTACCGTGCGCACCGCATAGACGTGGAATTTTCCGTCCGCGGCGGCGGCCACCACCTCGTCGCGCAGCATCAACTGGTCGACGTTGGCTGCGGGAATCAGCACACCCTGTTCGCCGCTCAGTCCGCGCGCCTGGCAAATGTCGAAAAAGCCTTCTATCTTCTCGTTCACGCCGCCGATGGGCTGGACCTCGCCCAGCTGGTTGATCGAGCCCGTGACGGCAAATCCCTGCCGGATCGGCGCGTCTGCGAGCGAAGAGAGCAGGGCGCACAGCTCGGCGAGCGAGGCGCTGTCGCCGTCCACGTGACCGTAAGTCTGTTCGAACACGAGGCTCGCCGCCAGCGAATGCGGCAGGTTGCCGGAAAAGCGCGCGGCGAGGAACGAGGACAGGATCATCACGCCCTTCGAATGGATCGCGCCGCCGAGTTCGACTTCCCGCTGGATATCTATCACCTGGCCTTCGCCCAGGCGGGTGGTGGCGGTGATGCGCACCGGCTCGCCAAAGGCGAAATCGCCGAGATCAAATACCGATAATCCATTTACCTGGCCGACGGCCGCGCCGGCGGTGTCGATCAGCACCTTGCCGCGCAGGATGGCTTCCTGGACCTGGGCGCGCAGGCGGCCCGCGCGGTAGCGCTGGGCATCGATCGCGCCTTGAACGTCGGCAACTCCGATGGTCGCGCCGCCTGCGTGGCGCGCCCTGTGGTCGGCTTCGTGCAGCAGCTCGACCATGCTCTCGACATTGGCTGTGATCTTGCGCGTGTCGCCCGCGGCACGCGAACCGAAATCGAGCGCGCGCGCAACCGCATCGCGCGCCAGCGGCAATAGCTTGTCGGCACGTGCCCGCGTGGCGATGAAGCGCGCGAACAGCAGGCTGGTTTCCGAGGTGCGCTCCACATGCTCCTCGAAGTCCGCCGCCACCCGAAACAGCTTGCTGAAATCCGGGTCGTAGGCCTGCAGCAGATAGAACAGCAGCCGTTCGCCGACGAGCACCACCTTCACTTTGAGCGGGATCGGCTCGGGCTCGAGCGACAGCGTGCTCACCAGTCCGTAGGCTTCGCCCGGGGACTCTATGCGAATTTGATGGCGCAGTAGTGCGCGCTTCAGCCCTTCCCAGGCGAACGGCTGGGTCAGCAGCCTTACCGCGTCCACCAGCAGATAGCCACCGTTGGCACGGTGCAATGCACCGGGCTTGATCAGGCCGAAGTCCGTGACCAGCGTTCCCAGGCGCGAGATATGGTCGATGCGGCCAACCAGATTCTGCAGCGTCGGGTGGTCGGCGTAGACCACCGGCAAGCCGTCCGGCGTGCCGTTATCCACGACCACGTTGACCTGGTAGCGCCGCAGCGAGGGCTCCTCCTGCTGCACCAGGCGCGCGATCGGCGAAGGTTCTTCGTCCGGCTTGCGAAAATCATCCGCGTTCTCGATCAGGTCGCGCTGCACCGCATCGAGGTATTCCACTACCCGCGGCCAGGCGGCATAACGCTGCTTCAGCTCATCCACCACGTGGCCGACCGCGTATAGCGTCATCTCCCGGTTCAGCTCCCATATGCGCTCCAGGCGCTCCTTGCGCCAGCGCATGGTGTCGCGGATGAGCCGCTCGAGCTTGGTCTGCAATGCCTCGATCGCGTTCTTGACGCGCTCTTGTTCCGCCGAGGGTAACTTCGCAAACTCCTCCGCGCCGACTACTTCGCCGTCCTTGACCGGCGCGAAGGAAAATCCGGCCGGCGTGCGCAGCAGGGCAACGCCCTGTGCCATCGATTCGTCGCCGAGGGCCGAAAACGCCTTTTCGTGCCGCTCCTTGAATTCGGCGTCGATGCTGTCGACCTTGGAGCGGTATTCGTCGCCCTCGAATACCGCCGGGATATTGCTGCGCAATTCCTCAACCAGCCGCTGCATGTCCTTGTTCAGGCCGGCGCCGCGGCCGCTGGTTAGTTCGATCGCGATGGGGCGGTGGGGTTGGTCGAAGTTGTTGACGTACACCCAGTCGGAGGGTCGCGGTGCGCCTTCGGCCCGTGCCTCGATCCGCTGGCGCACGAGAGTGTGCCGGCCGCAGCCTGCCGGGCCCATGACAAACAGGTTGTAGCCCTCGCGTTCGATTCCGACCGCCAGTTCGATTGCTTCCGTGGCGCGTTCCTGGCCGGGAATGGTGGCGATATCCTCGAGTTCGTCGGTGCTGGCAAATTTGAATTGCCGCACATCGCAGCGGTGTGCAAGTTGTTCTATCGGCAAGGGCGTGTTGGCGCTCATGGATGGCTACCCCCCGCCGTGCAGGCATGCCAGGAAAGATCGGCGTCGGTAAGTGCGCTTAATCGCAGGATCCGGGGCAGGGTGCGAAATCTGGATGCGTTCGCCATGGCTCCTCGCATAAGGAAAACGATTCGAATCAGGTTAGCGCCATACCGCTTGGACACGTTTGACATCCGTCATAGCGCCGGCCCGGAGGGATGCGCGGCAGCCGCGGGAGCCCTGCGTTGCTCGGCGCGGAGAGCCGGCTGCGGCCGATAAAGGCCGGGACCAGTGCGGCGGCTGCATGGTGATGATGCGCCGACAAAAAGCAGACTTGTGATTTATACTGTCTAAATAGTTCTTGACAAAACTTATACTACTGTCTAAGTTATCACTTATACAGTATAAGCTATAGAGGAAAGACCCATTGCCCATCCCGGGCATGCGCCTCAGTCAGAATGATATCAAGTAAAGAGATTATAGAAAAAACAGGTATTTCTAGGGCTACCCTAAATAATTACATTAAGATAGGGATACTGTCCAAGCCGATCCTCAAGCAGCCCCAGCCAGAAGAAGACGATGCGAAAATGCTGGGGTATTTTCCAGAGGAGACGATAGCTCGAATAGAAGAAGTCCAACGATTGAAAAGGGAAGGTCTGACTATGGCCGAGGTCGTGGCGCGCATAGGCGGCGCTCAAGTCATCGCTCGCTCCGAGCAGGAGAAGACACTTGCCGGGCAGGTAGCCCCGGCGCCGGACAGTATGCCAGCGGCGGAGGCGCAGACGCAGGATACGGCGCTGGACCAGCGCCGCGGCGTGCGCCTTACGCTGGAGGACGTCCACTATCCAGCGTACATGGTGAACTACAATTTCGAATTGACCTGGTACAACGACGAGGCGCATACGCGCATTCTGTCGGGCCTGGACGCCCTCCCGGCGCGCAGCGAGGCGCGCAACCTGTTCCTGCTTCTGTTTCAGTCCGCTTTCGAAAGTCCGAGTCACTTCGGCACCGAACTGCTGCGCGTACACCTCGCTCTGGCCAAGAACCGCTTGGCGAAGAGCAGTATGTTCGGGCTCCTGCGCGGCCTGGACCGTGAGGCGCTGGCCTTGGCGGAACAGCTGTATGACGAATTAGAGGTCACGTCACAACGAAAGCCCATTCTCGATTTTTCGGTCGATCTGATCGACGCGGCCGGCCATCCGGAGAACTGGCGCGTGTTCGCCTCGTTCTTCCGCGAAGGGATCTTTGTCGTCTATATCCCGGCCCAGCAATACAACGCGACGCTGCTGGAATTTCTAAGTCAGCGGGATACGGTTATCCGCGACCTGATGCGAAAGCGCCTGCCGGTTCTGACTCCGCTCGCGGTAATGGTCGCCGACCTGCAGAATTCGGTCAAAATCTGCTCTGAACTGCCACCGGAGGAGTATTTCGAACTGATCAACGAGATCTGGACCACCATGGGGCCGATATTCAGGAAGTACTACGGCACCTATGGCAAGCATGTAGGCGACGGCATGGTCTACTATTTTTTCCCGCAGCCCGACAGCGATTACATATTCAACGCGCTTGCGTGCGCACAGGAACTGAAACTGGAAGTCAGAAAGATCAGCAAGAAGTGGCAGCTGCGCAAGAACTGGCTCAATGAGCTCTATCTGAACACCGGATTGCACGAAGGTCAGGAGTGGCTGGGCACGTTCCAGACCGCGACCAGCGTCGAATTCGCCGTGCTCGGCGACACCATCAACCACGCTTCCCGCCTGAGCGAATTCGCGCGCTTCGGCACCATCTGGGCGACCAAGAACCTGCTGAGCAAGCTGGGGCACCAAAAACGCGCGACCATCGATTTCGGCATCACACGCAAGGGCGCGGACGGCCAGGAGCATTTTGTCGCTTCGTCCTACTCGCAGCTGGGCGCGATGGTCGACCTGAGTTGCGAGCGCTACGAAAAGCTGCGCGATATCGCCATGCTCCCGATTACCGAGATACGTTCGGTGAAATATAGCGTCTAGCGCCTGCGATCTGCGGGAAATATCCCGCAATGCGGTATCCTTGGGGCAGGTTCTCGTCCCCGCTTTAGGTCATCAATGCCCCTGCTACAGCTTTCCCAGGTTTCCCTGGCCTACGGCCACGTACCCTTGCTCGATCAGGTCGATCTGGTGATCGAACCGGGCGAGCGCATCGGCCTGATCGGCCGCAACGGCACCGGCAAATCGAGCCTGCTTAGGCTCATCGAGGGCGTAAGCGCCACGGACGACGGCAAGATTTGGCGCACGCCTGCGCTGAAACTCGCAAGTGTTGCCCAGGAACCTGCATTCCCGCCCGGTCTCAGCGTGTTCGAAGCGGTGGCCGAGGGTTTGGGCAAAGGTACCCAGCTGCTCGTCGACTATCACGCTGTGGCGCACGCCCTGACCGAAGCGCACGACGCCGGCGCCGCGGCCGATCCTGCCATGATGGAAAGGCTGCACCAGCTGCAGGAAGCGCTGGATGCGAGCGACGGCTGGAGCCTGGAGCACAAGGTTGCAAGCACGCTTTCGCGCCTGCAGCTGGACCCAGACCGGCTGGTGGCGGACCTCTCCGGGGGATTGAAGAAGCGCGTCGCCCTGGCGCGGGCACTGGTGCTGGGTCCCGACCTGCTGCTACTGGACGAACCGACCAACCATCTGGACGTTGCCGCGATCGAATGGCTGGAGCAGACGCTGCTGTCTTTTTCCGGCAGCGTGCTGTTTGTCACCCACGACCGGCGCTTTCTCGACAATGTGGCCACGCGGATCATCGAGCTCGATCGCGGCCGCCTGAGCAGCTATCTGGGTAATTTCAGCGCCTACCAGCAGGAAAAAGCCGCGGCGCTGGAAACCGAAGCCGTGCACAGCCGCAAGTTCGACAAGTTCCTGGCGCAGGAGGAAGTCTGGATCCGCCAGGGCATCCAGGCGCGCCGGACGCGCAATGAAGGCCGCGTGAGGCGCCTGGAGGCCTTGCGCCTCGAGCGCAGCGCGCGGCGAGCGCGCGTCGGCAAAGTCGCGCTGGCCGTGGACGAGGGCGAGCGTTCGGGCAAGTTGGTGGTGGAATTGCGCGGTGTCGGCAAACATTACGGCGGTCTGCCGGTGGTGCAGGATTTTTCCTGCCGCATCCTGCGCGGCGACAAAGTGGGTCTGATCGGGCCTAACGGCAGCGGCAAGACGACTTTGCTCAAACTGATTCTGGGGGAAATTCAGCCGGACCAGGGGCAAGTGCGGCTCGGAACCAAGCTCGATTTCGCCTATTTCGACCAGTTCCGCGCGACGCTGGACGAAGAGGCGACGCTGGCCGACACCATCAGCACAGGCGGCGATTTCGTCGAAATCAACGGTGCGCGCAAGCATGTGATCAGCTACCTCGGCGATTTTCTGTTCCCGCCGGAGCGCGCGCGCGCACCGGTCAAATCGCTTTCCGGCGGCGAGCGCAACCGCCTGCTGCTGGCGCGGCTGTTCAGCCGGCCGGCCAATGTGCTGGTGCTGGACGAGCCGACCAACGACCTCGACATCGAGACGCTGGAGCTGCTGGAGGAATTGCTGCAGGACTACGCGGGCACGCTGTTTCTGGTGAGCCACGACCGCGCGTTTCTGGACAATGTGGTCACGCAGACTATTGCCAGCGAGGGTGGGGGTGTATGGAAGGAATACGCGGGCGGCTACAGCGACTGGCAGCGCGCGAGGTCGCCGGCCGACGCACGGGCGGCGCCGGCGCAGCGCCGACAGAAGAAAGAGGGTCGCGCGAAGCGCACGCCTGCCGGGCCTGCGCCGGCCAAGGCCGCACTCAGCTACAAGGAAGAGCGCGAGCTCGCAGGTTTGCCGGCGAAAATAGACGCGCTGGAACAGGAGCAAGGTCAGATAAGCGCTGCGCTCGCGAATGCGGCGCTGTACCAGGGGCAACCGGAGCAGGTGAGACAGCTGAACCAGCGCTATGCCGCGCTGGAGGCGGAATTGGCGTCTACCTTGTTGCGCTGGGAGCAGCTGGAGACGAAGCGCTAAGCGCGAAAAGCCGGCTCAAGGGTAGTCTGGACAGTGACAACGACTCATACCGCAGCCAGTCTACTGCGGTGAATGTCGAGGGACCCAGGCCCTACAGGATTTTCGCGAAGCGCTTTACGGCTTCTTCGACGTTGGCTCGGCTGTTGAAGGCACTCAGACGGAAATAGCCCTCCCCACAGGCTCCAAAGCCGCTCCCTGGCGTTCCGACCAAATGCGCTTGCTGCAGCAGCTTGTCGAAAAAGTCCCAGCTGCTCAAATTGCCGGGAGTCTTCAGCCACACGTAAGGGGCGTTCACCCCGCCGTAGACTTGTAACCCCAGTTTCGTCAGCGCTTCGCGCACCAGCCTGGCGTTGGCGAGGTAGAAGTCAATGGTTTCCCGCACCTGCTGCTTGCCGTCCGGCGAGTAAATCGCAGCTGCGCCGCGTTGCACGGGATACGAGACACCATTGAATTTGGTGCAGTGCCGACGATTCCAGAGCGGATGAATCGCGACTTCGCGGCCGTCCCGCGTCTTTCCCTTGAGGCCCTTCGGTATCACCGTGAAGGCGCAGCGCACACCGGTGAATCCGGCCGTCTTGCTGAAACTGCGGAACTCGATCGCGACTTCCCTGGCTCCGTCAATCTCATAGATCGAGTGCGGAATGGCGGGGTCGGTGATGTACGCTTCATAGGCGGCGTCATACAAAATCACCGAACCGTTCTGCTGCGCGTATTCGACCCAACGCTTCAGCAGTTCTTTGGTGGCAACCACGCCGGTCGGATTATTGGGATAGCACAGGTAAATCAGGTCGACCCGCTGCTCGGGAAGGTCGGGAACGAAATCGTTCTCGGCGGTAACCGGAAGGTAAACCAGGCCGCCGTAGCGGCCGCTGGCATCCGCCGGACCGGTATGGCCGGCCATGACGTTGGTATCCACATACACCGGGTAGACGGGGTCGAGCACCGCGATGACATTATCTTCTCCGAAGACATCGAGTATATTTCCCGAATCGCACTTCGAGCCGTCCGAGACAAAGATCTCATCCGCGTCGACCTTGGCTCCGCGAGCTTGATAATCGTATTTGGCGATGGCGTCGCGCAGGAAATCGTAGCCCTGCTCGGGACCATAGCCGCGGAACGACGAGCGCCCGGCCAACTCATCGACGGCCGCATGCATCGCCTGAATTACGGCGGGAGCGAGCGGTTCGGTGACATCGCCGATGCCCAAGCGAATGACGTTGGCGGAAGGGTTCGCGTCGCAGAATGCCTGGACCCGCCGGCCAATTTCAGGAAACAGGTAACCGGCGGTCAACTTGAGATAATGCTCGTTAATGTAGGTCATGATCGATTATTAAAGCCCCTAAACTGGTGGATTCGTTCGCTGCGCTTCGCCAAACAACATCACGCGCTCCAGGCTCCCATTGCGTTCATCGAATCGCACCGGTGCAACGCCGCCCGGCATTCTAACATTTACGCTCTTCGCATCGAGCAGCCCAAGCTCGCGTGCTGCGCTCGCGACAGCCGTTGCGCTTGAACCGGAAGACAAGGTCGGCCCTTCGCCGCGCTCGAAAACTCGCGCTTCGATGCTATCCGGACCGGTGACGCAGGCCCACTGCAGATTGATTCCGTTCCTGCACGGCCGTCCAGCGCCTCGCATGCCGTCGCTTGCGGTGCTGTTGGCAATTGCGCTCAGCCTGGGCAGCCACTGCTCGGATCCGAGTTGCTCCATCGAAGGCAACAGGTCCGGGTTCTTCAGGAAAGTCACGCAATGCGGATTCCCTACATTGACAAACTGGCTGCACCTCCAAGATGCGTCGATCTTCTCAAGTTCGAAAACACGCGCAACCATGCGACCGTTAAACTCGGAAACCCCTACGTGCTCGGGCGCCGCCCCAACGGCCGAAAGCCCAAATGTCGGGACGCCCATGTCGATCCAAAACCCTTTATGCCCCTCTCGTTCACATGGTTCTATCCGAGCCTCGACAAAGGGCGGTTCAGGTGCGTCGTGATAGACGCGCAGGAAGAACGCATCGGTGCGTTTGGCCCGTCCGGCGTCGATGAGGCACTGCGAGAAGATCGTCAGGCCGTTCCCGCTGCGCTCCGCAAGCGTTCCGTCGGTGTTGACGATCAACAATGCGAAAGCGTGTTCGTCCATGAACGGCCCCACCAACAAACCGTCCGACCGGTAGCGCTTGGCGCCGCCCGGTTCGAGCCCCGCAGAAACTGTCGGGCGGCCACAAATGCGTTCGATGGCGCATCGCGCCCAACGTTCGCGCGTTCTGGCAGCCTCAGGAGCAGTTCGTGGGATATCGGCGAAGCCACCGATTTCCTCCGGCGAGGCTACAAAATAGGTATTGCCGCGGGCATCATAGAATGCGGGCATGTTCGCTTCCTCGTGGACCTGCACTACATCGACGCGACAATCTCGCGGATGACTTTGGCGTCGGAGAACGGAATCTTCTTGGTCACGGGGCGTCCCCGGGAATCATGCAGGGGCAGGCCCGCTGAGTTTCGTTCAAGCACGATCTGATAATCCTCATGGCCCTTGCCTGCGACGACAAGGACATCTCCCGAGCGCAATGCCGACAGCGCGCGTTGCAGCGCTTCGCGACGCGGGCCGGCGTCGGTTGCAGGCGACGTGCTCGTCACACCCGAGAGAACCTGTCTTCGGATGCTGTCCGGGTCTTCGCTGCGTGGATTGTCATCCGTCACCCAAACGCAGTCACTGCGTTCTGCAGCAATACGGCCCATGATGGGTCGCTTGCCTGAATCACGGTCGCCGCCGCATCCGAAGAGCACGTGGAGCCTATTTTTCGCGCCGACGTGCGGGCGCATGCTGCGAAGAACATTGTCCAAAGCATCGGGAGTATGCGCATAGTCCACATAGACCGCCGCGCCATTGGCGAGAACGGCAGCGAGTTCGAGGCGCCCTGGAACGGGCGACAGGCGGGCGATGCCGGCAATCGCTCGATCGACTGGCACGCCCGTGCCTACGGCCAAACCGAGCGCGCATAGAATGTTCTCTGCCTGAAAAGCGCCTGCCACCGGCGCCTCCACTTCATATGAGTCTCCGAAGACAGACAACTTCAGCGTTTGTCCCTGCGCACGCGGAATACGCTCGAGCACCACCAAGTCAGCGCCGCGGCCCGCTTCGCCATAGGAGATGACGCTGGTTCCTCTGGACCTCATTGCCGCTGCGATCTGTATGCCCGGCGCGTCGCGGGTATTGATTACGGCGACGCCATCTGTTTTCAACCGCTCATTGAAGAGCCTCATCTTGGCCTGCAAATAGGCCTCCATCGACTGGTGGTAGTCGAGATGGTCCTGGGTGAGGTTGGTAAAACCCGCGGCGTCAAAAGTGACGCCGGCCAGGCGTTGCTGATCGAGCGCGTGGCTCGAAGCCTCCATCGCGAGATGCGTCACGTCGTGCGCACGCTCCAGTTCGCCCAGCATGATATGCAGCGTTTTCGCGTCGTAAGTTGTAAGTCCGGCTTCAAGGTTGGAGTGGCTCTTGCCCCGGGCCTGGAGGCCGAGGGTTCCCAGGCTTAGCGCGTTGCGCCCGTCCTCGCCCCACAGGTCGCGGAGGAAGCACACCGTAGAGGTCTTGCCATTCGTGCCGGTGACGGACGCAATCGTGATGGGACGGGCGGAATGAAAATCGGCCGCCAGTCGCGCATAGAACCCTCGAATATCCAGGACTCGCAGGACGACGATTTTTTCGCGCTCGTACTCGTTGAGGCCCAGGGCTTCGTCGCGCGTGCCTTCCGCTACTGCTATCGCCTGCGCGCCTTTCGCGGCGGCCTGCGAGCAAAACGCAAGACCGTCGTCTTTGGTGCCCGGCAGGGCGCAGAACAGGTAGCCGTGGCGAACGTCTCTGGAATCGTCAGTGACGCCGAAAATGAACAGATCCTTTGTTTCGGCAGAGTCCAGCCGCAATGTGCCGCCGCCGTGCTTCGCCCAAAGATCAGCTAATTTCATGTCAGGCCAATTTTACACGACGGCGGCGGATTGCCACCGATCGGCGTAGCGCGGTACACTCAGCGCCCTTTAGGCAATCTTCCGGAAAAAAGCGTCCCTAACACACGGGCCATCATGATCGACAAGCCACTTCCCTTTGACGAGCGGACCATCCGCGAGATCGTTCGCGATTACCCGACGCCGCTTTACATTTACGATGAATCCGCGATCCGCGCCAGCGCGCGGAGGCTGAACCAGGCATTCGCATGGGCCGCGTTCAAGGAGTATTTTGCGGTCAAAGCCACCCCGAATCCGCACTTGCTGAAGATCCTGATGCAAGAAAATTTAGGCGGCGACTGCTCGAGCCTGGCGGAACTGGAACTGTGCAAACGAGTCGGAATCACCGGCGAGGACATCATGTTCACGTCGAACGAGACTCCAGCGAGAGAATACCGCCGGGCCAGGGAGTTGGGCGCGATCATCAACCTCGACGACATTACTCACATTCCCTATTTGGAACAGCACGTTGGGTTGCCGGAAGTGATTTGCCTGCGCTACAACCCGGGCCCGCTGCGTGAGGGGAACGCCATCATCGGCAAGCCGGAGGAAGCGAAGTACGGCTTCACCCGCGAGCAGCTCGTCGAAGGCTATCGGCAATTGAAGGCGAAGGGGGTGAGCCGCTTTGGGCTGCACACCATGGTGGCGTCAAATGAGCTGAATCCTGAGTTCTTTGTCGAGACGGCGAAGATGCTGTTTCAGCTCGCCGCGGAACTCGCACGGAATCCGGGCGTGAGAATCGAATTCGTCAATCTCGGCGGCGGCATCGGCATTCCCTACCGCCCCGGCGAGAAAGCGGTCGATCTCGGCCTTGTCGGACGAGAGATACAGCAGGCGTACCAGGAGATCGTCGTGCCGGCCGCTTTGCATCCGCTGAAGATCTTCATGGAAAACGGCCGCTGTATCACGGGGCCGTACGGCTACCTGGTCACCGAGGCAATACACCACAAGAACACTTACAAGCAATACATCGGCGTTGACGCCTGCATGTCCAACCTGATGCGGCCTGGCATGTACGGTGCGTACCACCACATCACGGTGCTCGGAAAAGAGACCGCAGCGCAAGACCATACTTACGACGTGGTTGGTTCGTTGTGCGAGAACAACGACAAGTTCGCGATCGACAGGCAACTCCCCGAAATCAACGCAGGCGACTTGCTCGTCATCCACGATGCCGGCGCCCACGGCTCCGCGATGGGCTTTCAATATAACGGCAAGCTGCGTTCTGCCGAGCTACTGTTGCGGAAAGACGGCTCCGTCACGCAGATCCGGCGCGCGGAAACATTAGACGATTACTTCGCAACCTTGGATTTTTCCAAACTCTAAATCTGGGGTTTGTCGACTTTCACCGCCTTCATCGGCGTCTCGTTGATGCTCAACTGGAATACGTCGGGCCGGCTGTAGTGCCCGGCCACATCGAAGTCGAACTTGCCGCGGCCGATGTCGTTCAGGTCGAGATCCGCGGTCAGGATGGTCTCGCCGCCGAAGTGCGGGCCGGCCAGGATCTGGCCCAGCGGGTTCACGATCGCGCTGCCGCCGCGCATCAGCACCGCTTCGGGCGTATCGCCGAGCGACACGCGCACCGTATCCGGGAAGTCCTTCTTGCGGATGAACTGGCAGGCGGTGAGGACGAAGCAGCGCCCCTCTAGTGCGATGTGCTGCATCGATGCGATCCAGGTGTCGCGGTCATCGGCTGTCGGCGCGCAATACAGGGCAACGTTCTTCGAATACATCGCCATGCGCAGCATCGGCATGTAATTCTCCCAGCAGATGACCGAGCCGATACGGCCGTAAGGGCTGTCGACCACGGTTAGCGTCGAGCCGTCGCCGAAGCCCCAAATCACCCGCTCCATCACCGTCGGCATCAGCTTGCGGTGCTTGCCGAGGAGGGCGCCGTCCGGCCCGAAGAACAGCACCGTGCAATAGCAGGTACCGAGCTCACGCTCGATCACGCCGATTACGACGTAGGCCCCGTGCGCGGCCGCGGCTTCGCCCAGCCGCTGGGTCTGCGGACCCGGAACCTCGATCGCGGCTTCCAGGTAGAGCCGGAATTCCTCGCGCCCGGCCGGGTCGCGTGCGCCCACGACCAGGCCGTAATTGACACCCTTGGGGTAGCCGGGAATGAAAGCTTCGGGAAATACTATGACCTTGGCGCCGAGGCCGGATGCCTCGGCGATCAGGCCAACGGCCTTGTCCACGCAGGCTTCGCTGTCGAAGGGCACGGCGCCGGCCTGGACTACCGCTGCACGCACGCTGCTCTGGTGCTTATCGGTGGTCATGCAGTTTTCTCCTTCCAATTGGCTCAGGCCGTCGATATTACTCTGCCTGCCGCAACAAGCCGCGCGCGGCAAGATTTCGCATCAGCGCGCCGATGCCGAAGGTCCAGGGCGGCGCGAGGTCCGAGGTCGTGACGCGGTTCACCAGGCGGCCGAGTTTCGGCGTCGAAATGCTCACCAGGTCGCCGATCTTGTGGGTAAAACCCATGCCCGGCGCGCCTCTATCCTTGACCGGGGCGAACATGGTGCCCAGAAACAGCATGAAGCCGTCCGGATACTGATGGTTCGGGCCCCAGGCGTGGGTGACGATATCGAGCGGATCGCGGCTGATCTTGTTCATCGGACTGAGCCCTTCGAGCACGAAGCCGTCGGTACCAGCGATTTCGAGCGCCAACTCGGCTTGGCGCACGTCGTCGATGCCGAAATGTTCGTCGAACAGGCGGATGAAGGGGCCGATCGCGCAGGATGCGTTGTTGTCCTTGGACTTGCCCAGCAGCAGCGCGCTGCGGCCTTCGAAATCGCGCAGGTTGACGTCGTTGCCCAACGTGGCGCCCACGGTCTCGCCTGCTGGGCTGACGGCGAGGACGACCTCGGGTTCCGGGTTGTTCCAGGAAGATTTCGGGTGCAGGCCGACCTCGGCGCCGAGTCCGACCGCGGACATGACCTGCGACTTGGTGAAGATTTCCGCGTCCGGGCCGATGCCCACTTCTAGATACTGCGACCATGCGCCCTGCGCGAGCAGCACGCGCTTGATTTCATCGGCTTCGCGCGAACCCGGTTTCACCGCGGCGAGGTCGTCGCCGATGATGTGCATCACCTGCGCGCGAATTCCGTCGGCTTTGGCGGTATCGCCGCGTGCCTGTTCCTCGATCACGCGTTCGAGCAGGCTTTGCACGAAGGTGACGCCGCTTGCCTTGATCGGCTGCAGGTCGTTGGGTGAGAGGAGCCACGGCCCGCTCGGGCTCCTGTCGTCGCCGCTGTTCGCTAGCAGCGCCTCGACCGTGCCGATGATCGGGCCCGGCGCGCCGCGGGCAAGGGCGACGCGGTCGCTACGCGCGAGCAACTGGCTCACGGTCGGTTCGATGGCGGCGAGGTCGACCACGTCGCCATCGGGCCGCAGCGCGATAGGCGAGGGGCCGGCAGGCTTGCCCGGAAGCCAGGCGCGGCCGACCAGGGTGGCCTCGCGCCAATCGGCGGGGAGACATTCGTCCGTAAGCAGATCGTTAAGCGTTTTCATGGAAGGTCCTCGCGACGCAACATGAATACCAAATCCTCACCGGCGCTGGTTTCGAGCCACATGAAGGGCAGGCGCGGATAGGCTTTTTCCAGGGTGGCGCGATTATGTCCGATCTCGACCACGAGCAGGCCTCCGGGATCCAGGTGGCGGGCAGCCTGTGCCAGCATGCGCCGCACCAGCGCGAGGCCATCGCGGCCGCCGGCGAGCGCAAGCCGCGGCTCGCGCCGGTATTCGCGCGGCAGTGCGCGCATGGCCGGCGCGGCTACGTAGGGCGGGTTGGACAGGATCAGGTCGTAGCGGCGCGCAGCCAGGCGATCGAACAGGTCGGACTGGACCAGCCGTACGCGCTCGCCCAAGGCATAGTCCTTGATGTTCCGGCGCGCCACCTGCAGCGCCTCGGGCGAGAGGTCGGCCGCGTCTATGCCTGCATTGGGAAAGGTATGCGCGGCAAGCACGGCAAGGCAGCCCGATCCGGTGCACAGGTCGAGCACGCTGCGCACGCGCCGCACATCGCTTACCCACGGGGCGAGGCCATCGCGCAGCAGTTCGGCGATGAAGGAGCGCGGCACGATGACGCGCTCGTCGACGTAGAACTTGAATTCGCCCAGCCAGGCTTCGTGGGTGAGATAGGCGGCAGGCTTGCGCTCGCGCACGCGCCGCCGTACGATCGCCCGGACCGCATCGAGTTCGCGCGGGCTCAGTCGCCGCTCGAGCACGGCGTCGAGATCGCCCAGGGGCAGCTTGAGCGTGTGCAGGATCAGATAGGCGGCTTCGTCGCGGGCATTGTGCGTGCCGTGGCCGAAAAACAGACCAGCGCGCTTGAACTGTGCGACCGCCTCGCGCAGGACGGCGCGCAGCGTCACCGGTCGGTTGCGTTCCAAGCTCAGGCCGGCAACAGCAGGCGCTCGAGCACCTGCCGGTAGATGGACTTGAGCGCGTCGAGTGCATCGATTTCGATATGCTCGTTCAGCTTGTGAATGGAGGCGTTGACCGGGCCGAGTTCCAGCACCTGCGGGCAGATATCGATGATGAAGCGGCCGTCGGAAGTGCCGCCGGTGGTGGAGAGCTCGGGTTCCGCCCCGGTCACAGCGCGTACGGCGCCGCGCACTGCCGCGACCAGGTCGCCCTCGGGGGTGAGGAAGGGTGCCGCAGCATGCAGCCAATTCAGTTCGTAATCGAGGCCGTGCCGATCGAGGATGGCATGCACCCGGCGTTGCAGCGCTTCCGGCGTGCTCGCGGTGGCGTAGCGGAAATTGAATTGCACCTCCATGCTACCCGGGATGACGTTGGCGGCGCCGGTGCCGCCGTGGATGTTGGAAACCTGCCAAGTGGTCGGAGGAAAGAACGCATTGCCGCTGTCCCACTCGGTCGCGGCGAGCTCGGCCAAGGCCGGCGCAGCCAGGTGGACTGGATTCTTTGCCAGGTGCGGATAGGCGACATGGCCCTGGACGCCTTTGACGATGAGCGTGCCCGAAAGCGAGCCGCGCCTGCCGTTCTTGATCATGTCACCGAGCTTGCCTACCGAGGTTGGCTCTCCGACAATGCAGTAGTCGAGCAACTCGCCGCGGGCCTTGAGTCTTTCCACCACCCTGACGGAGCCGTCCACGGCCGCGCCTTCTTCGTCCGAGGTGAGCAGCAGAGCGATCGAACCTTGGTGCTGCGGGTGCGCCGCGACGAATTCCTCGACGGCGCAGACGAAGGCGGCTATCGAGGACTTCATGTCCGCAGCGCCGCGGCCGTAGAGCTTGCCCTCGCGCACGTTCGGCGAGAACGGATCGGAGAGCCATTGGTCCGGCGGGCCGGTCGGCACGACGTCGGTATGCCCGGCAAAACACAGCACCGGTTTGGCACTGCCGCGGCGCGCCCACAGATTACTGACTTCGCCGCAGCGCACATTCTCCAGGACGAAGCCCAGCGGTTTGAGCCGCTGCGCGAGCAGTTCCTGGCAGCCTGCGTCTTCGGGCGTGATCGAGCGCAGCCGCATCAGCTGTTGCGCGAGCTCCAATGCGGCCGAGCTCATGATGTTTCGAGTCCAACACCGTGCTGCGCGAGCCGGGTCCGTGTGGTCCTGACCTGCCTGCAATTCGCAATGCCGTGGAGTTTGGCTGGCACTGCTACGCTTTCTCGTCGATCACAACCTTGAAATCACTCAAATTGCCAGTTCTCTCGAATGGATCCATCTGTTGCGACGGCGTCTCGGCCGCTGCGCCGCCCCCGCTCGCGGGCGCGCCCCCGGACTGATTCATCAACCACATCAGGTTGGTAGCGGAATCCGCATTGGCCAAGGCTTCATCCTTGCTGATCAGACCGTCCATATACATCTTGAACAGCGCCTGCTCGAAAGTCTGCGAGCCGGGCGTCATGCTCTTTTCCATTGCTTCCTTGATCTCGCTGATTTCGCCCTTGTCGATCAGTTCGGCGGTGTAACGTGTGTTGAGCAGGACCTCCACTGCCGCCGAGCGCGTCCCCTTGACGTTCTTCACCAGGCGCTGCGAAATCACAGCCCTGAGCGTCACCGCCAGATCCTGCAGCAATGCGGTACGATTTTCCAGCGGATAGAAGCTGATGATGCGGCTCATCGCATGGTAGCTGTTGTTCGCGTGCAGCGTCGCCAGGCACAAATGGCCGGACTGGGCGTAAGCGATCGCCGCCGTCATGGTGTCCTTGTCGCGGATCTCGCCGATGAGGATGCAGTCCGGCGCCTGGCGCAGAGCATTTTTCAGTGCAACCCTAAAATCCAGCGTGTCGGTGCCGACTTCGCGCTGGTTGACGATGCATTTCTTGTTGGTGAAAACGAATTCCACCGGATCCTCCAGCGTCAGGATGTGGCCGGATCTGGTGGCGTTCCTGAGATCGAGCATTGCGGCGAGCGTGGTCGATTTGCCCGAGCCGGTGGCGCCGACCATCAGAATCAGTCCGCGCTTTTCCATGATCACTTCCTTCAGCACTGGCGGCACGCCTAGCGTGTCGATATTGGGCACCTCGCCGGGGATGTAACGCACCACCACGGCCGGCGTGGTTTTCTGGCGGAACGCGCTGATGCGAAAGCTGCCGACCCCGGGCATGGGAAAGCCGACGTTGAGTTCCAGCGTATCCTCGAACGCCTTCTTCTGCTTGTCGGTGATTACCTCGTACAGCAGACTGGTGATGTTGGCCGCATCCATCACCTGCTGGTTGATCGGCATGGCAGTGCCATTGATTTTGATATTGATCGGTGAACCCACCGAAAGGAAGATGTCGGAAGCCTTTTTATCCGCCATCAATTGGAATAGACGCTTCATCGCAGACATGATGCTTTCCCCTTTTATGTCGGACTTACCCGTCGCGCAGGGCAATCGGGACGCTGTTGCCGCAGTTGCGCGCCGTTTCCGTTATGGCCGGTTCCGCACCGGATACGTCGCAATGGTTCAATCGCCGCGGGGCAACTCGTTGATGCTGGTCTTGGCGCGGGTCTTGGCGCCCACGCTTTTGACGTTGACTGCGCAATACAGGCTGTATTTTCCATCATGCGAAGGCAGATTGCCAGACATCACCACCGAGCCGGCGGGCACGCTGATGCGCTGCGCAGTGGCGCCTGGAGCAGCGGCAACACAGGGCTGAGTTTCTCGGCGTACAGTCGGCGGTTTTTCACCACCGGCATCTCATCGCCGCAGGCCGCCATGCTGGCGTGCTCCAAGCGGCGGCATGGCTTCGTCCAAATAAGGTCAGTTCGTGCTTGATGACGCCTCGAAGCGCTGCAAATCCAAAGCGGGCTGAGCCTTCCAGCCTTTCTTGCGGTATTCGGCCACCACGGTGGTGAAGATTCCGCCACGCACGTAGAATTTCGCCGTCAAACGCATGAACCGCGGCCGCGTAACGCCGGCCAGATCGTCGAGAATACGGTTGGTGACCGCCTCGTGGAACGCCCCCTGGTTGCGGTAGGACCAGATATAGAGCTTGAGAGCTTTCAGTTCCAGGCACTTGCGCTCCGGAATGTAGTCCAGTGCCAGATGCGCGAAATCGGGTTGGCCGGTTAGCGGGCACAGGCAGGTAAATTCTGGAATCTCCATATGAATCAAATAGTCGCGCCCAGGGCTTGGATTGTCGAAGGTGCTGGGCTTGGTGCTTGGTTTGGCGGGCATGCGAGGCTCGGGAAACGAAGTTAAGATGCTATTATATCGGCTGACCATAACTACGAATAAATCCGGTCGAAAACCGGTTTTCTGAAAACATTCCAGTGCGCCTCACTCAAATCAAACTAGTCGGCTTCAAGTCTTTCGTCGATCCGACCTCCATCGCCGTGCCGGGCCAGCTGGTCGGCATCGTCGGCCCGAACGGCTGCGGCAAGTCCAACGTCATCGACGCCGTGCGCTGGGTGCTCGGCGAGTCGCGCGCGGCGGCCCTGCGCGGCGAATCCATGCAGGACGTCATTTTCAACGGCTCGGCGCAAAGAAAATCGGTGGCTCGCGCCAGCGTCGAGCTGACCTTCGACAACAGCCTGGGCAAGGCGGCAGGTCAGTGGTCGCAGTATGCGGAAATCGCAGTGCGCCGCGTGCTGACACGCGAAGGCGAATCGCTGTACTACATCAACAACAGCCATGTGCGCCGGCGCGATATCCAGGACATTTTCATGGGTACCGGCCTGGGACCGCGAGCCTACGCGATCATCGAACAGGGCATGATCGCGCGCATCATCGAGGCCAAGCCGGAAGATCTGCGGGTATTCCTGGAGGAGGCGGCTGGCATCTCCAAGTACAAGGAACGGCGCCGCGAGACCGAGCACCGCCTGCACGATACGCGCGAGAATCTGGCGCGCGTGGACGACATCTGTCAGGAGCTGTCGCTGCAGATCGACAAGCTCGACCAACAGGCTCAGGTGGCGCTGCAGTTCAAGGAGCTGCAGGGCGATATGCAGCGCAAGCAGAACCTGTTATGGCTGCTGCGCAAGATGGAGGCCGACAACGAAGCGCAGCGCCACGCGCGCGAGATCGAGCGTGCAGCAAACGAACTCGAAGCCGAGACCGCGCGCCTGCGCGAAATCGAGAAGCGCCTGGAGGAGGTGCGCAGCGCGCACTACGAATCAGGCGACGTGCTCAGCACCGCGCAGGGAGCGCTGTACGCCGCCAACGCCGAAGTACAGCGCCTGGAAACCGAAATCCGCTACATCGGCGAAAGCCGCAGCCGTTTGGAAAACCAGATTGCGCAGCTCACTGCGCAAAGCGAGCAATGGCAGCAGCAGGCAGGCGAATTGAACGGTGCGCTCGCGATGTGGCAGGAGCGGCAAGGCGGTGCGGGAGAGAGGCTGCAGCACGCGCGCGAACGCGTAACGGCGGAGACGCACAAGCTGCCCGAAGCCGATCAGGCTTTCCGCGCCGAACAGGCGCGGCTGGCCGAGTCGCGCGCCGCGCTGGCCCAAGCCGAGCAGGCGCTTAAGATCGAGCAGACGCATATCACCCATGCAGACAGGACCCTGCAGGGCCTGGGTTCGCGCGCAGAACGCCTGATCGCCGAGCACGCGGGGCTGGCCAAACCGGATGCCAGCGCGGCCGAGGAGCAGCAGCGCCGGGTGGCGGCATTGGCCGAAGATTTGGCGCGCAAGGACGCCCAACTCGCCAGCCAGCTCGAGCAGCTTCCGGGCCTTGAAAGCGCGCGCCAGCTGGCGCAGGAGAAGCTCGACGCCGAGCAACGGGAACAAGCCGGACTCGAATCGCGCTTGGCTACGCTGAAGCAGGTGCAGGACCAGGTCGAGAGCAACGCCCAGATTCATGAATGGCTGATCAAGCACCGGCTGGAATCGCTGCCGCGCCTGTGGCAGCAGGTGCGGGTAGCGGCCGGATGGGAAACCGCGTTCGAGGCGGTGTTGCGCGAAAAACTGCACGCGGTCGAAGTGACTCAGCCCGAACTGCTGCAGGGCATGCTGGAGGATGCCCCGCCGGCCAAACTCAGCGTTTATACCGCGACGGCGGCGGGACCGGACGAAGCGCCGGAGGGCATGCGAACTCTTGCGTCGCTGCTGGATATTCACGACGAAGGTGTGCGCGGCGTAATGCAGGACTGGCTGCACGGGGTGTACGCGGTGGAGAGCACCCCCGACGCCGCGAACCGGCACGCTCTACTGTCCGGCATAATCCTGGTCAGTCGCGAGGGACACCAGTTTTCGCGCAGCGCGGTCAGTTTTCACGCACCAGACCCGGGGGACACCGGCATACTCGCGCGGCAGCGCGAGATTGAGGATTTGAATATCCGCCTGGGCCAGCACGAAGAAACGCTGCGCCAGGCGCGCACCGAACAGCATGTGGTCGAGGCCGCGCTCGGTGGCCATAATCAGCGCCTGGCGACCCTGCGGCAGGAAGCCGCGGCGCTGAAGCAGCAGGCGCACGAAGAGCAGATGGAAGGGCTCAGGCTCGCCCAGGGCTTGGAGCGTTTCCTCGAGCGCAGCCAGCAAATTCAGCTGGAATTGGATGAAATCTCGCATCAACAGGAGAGCGAGCGCGCCAGCCTGGCGGCAGCTGAGGCCAGTCTGGCCAGTCATCAGCACGTTATGCAGGCGGCCGAAGCGCAGGTGCAGGCCGCGGAGCAGGCATATGAGTCAGCCGAGAACGCGCTGAATGCGCAACGGCAGGCGTTGCAGCAAGCCGAACATGAAGAGCAGGAATCCGCTTTTTATGAAAGGGAATGTTATTCCAAAATCAATGAAATACAATCATCCATTCATGTTTTACTAGAGCAATCAGGCGCGGCGGCGCACCAGCTGGAGCAACTCAAAACCGATCTCGCAGGGCAGCAGGACGAGGACTTGCAGCAGCGTCTACAGGCGCAGCTCGAGGAAAGAGTGCGGCGCGAGCAGGCCTTGGGCGCCGCCCGCTCGCACCAGGAGGAGCTGGCTCAGGAGTTACGCAGGGCCGAAGAGGAGCGGCTCGCGAGCGAGCAGAAGCTGGAACCGCTCCGCAGCCGCATCAACGATCTGCGCCTGAAAGAGCAGGCGGCGCGGCTGAACAAAGAGCAATACGCCAACCAGCTGTTCGAGGCCGGCGCCGACGAAGAGGCACTTGTTGCCATGCTGGAAAAGGGCATGCGGCCCAATGCCCTGCAAGCGGAGATCAATCGGCTGACCCAGGCGATCAACGACTTAGGCGCGGTAAACATGGCCGCCCTGGAGGAACTGCAAACCAGCCGCGAGCGCAAAGGCTTCCTCGACGCGCAGGCGACCGACCTCAATCTGGCACTGGAAACCCTCGATGCGGCGATTCGCCGCATCGATCGCGAAACGCGCGAGATGCTGCAGCAGACCTTCGACACCGTGAATGGGCATTTCGGACAGTTGTTCCCCAGCCTGTTCGGCGGCGGTGAGGCGCGCCTGCTCATGACCGGCGAGGAAATTCTCGATGCCGGCGTGCAGGTCATCGCCCAGCCGCCGGGCAAGAAAACCTCGACGATTCACCTGCTTTCGGGCGGCGAGAAGGCGCTCACTGCCTTGGCGCTGGTCTTTTCCATGTTCCAACTCAATCCGGCGCCGTTCTGCCTGTTGGACGAGGTGGACGCGCCGCTGGACGATCCCAATACCGAGCGTTTCTGCGAGCTGGTGAAACGCATGTCGGCCGACACCCAGTTTCTTTACATCAGCCATAACAAAATCACCATGGAAATGGCGGCTCAACTGGTGGGCGTAACGATGCAGGAGTCCGGCGTATCGCGCGTAGTCGCCGTCGACATCGAAGAAGCGCTGCGGATGAAAGAGGAGTTAGCCGCATGAGCCTGGTTGGACGGAGGCGTTGCGCATGAGCCCAGAAGCGGGCACACGGAGGCGACGGGCATGAGCGAGCTGCAACTCAGTCTGCTCGGAATCGGCGCTTTGGTGGTTGTGGGTGTGGTCGTTTACAACAAGCTGCAAGAAGCGAGACTGAAGCGCCAGTCCGAGGAGGCATTCGGTTCGCGCCACGATGATGTGCTCTTGGGAGCGCAGGTCGCGTCCGGGAGGGCAGGCGGTTCGGCCGATCGCATAGAGCCGGTGCTGTCGGGGGCGCCGGCCAGTGCGTCCCCGACCGGCGGCATGCTCGATCCGGGCATCGATTTCATCGCCACGCTGCAGGCGCACGAACTCGTCGCTGGGGAGGCAATTTCTGCGGCGATCGTCGACAGTCTGGGTAGCACCGCCAAAACAGTCGGTTGGGAAGGTTACAACCGGCAAACAGCGACTTGGGAGCCCTTGGCCGCAGGCGGTGAATACGAGATGCTGCGGGCAGGCTTGCAGCTGGTCGACCGCAAAGGTGCCGCAACCCAGGAGGACCTGTCCGACTTCAGCGCCATGGCGCAGGGGGTGGCCGAAGCCATCGGCGCGGGCTGCACGCTGTCGGAGTCCGCTGCGGCGCTCGAGCGCGCGCAGCAGCTGGACATACTGTGCGCAGAGGTCGACGTGCAAATCGGCCTCAACCTGGTCGCACGGAGCAGCTCCTTTACCGGCACCAAGATTCGCGCCTTCGCCGAAGCGCACGGATTCGTGCTGGAACACGGCGGCAGATTTTGCCGCCGCGACGATTCCGGCCTGGAACTCTATACCCTGTGCAATACCGAGGCGCCCGCATTCTCGGCGGAGGGTATGAAGACGCTTGCAAGCAGGGGCTTGACCTTGTTGTTCGACGTCGCGAGGGCTCCAGGGGGCATCACCGCCTTCGACCGCTACGTCGAATTCGCACGCGCCCTGGCCGAGACCCTCTCGGCGGGGATTGTCGACGACAACCGTCGGCCGCTGGATGAAGCCGGGCTCGGCAGGATACGTGCCCAGTTGCAGGCCCTTTACGCCAGTATGGAACAACAGGGAATTTCCGCTGGCAGCCCGCTGGCCCTGCGCCTGTTTTCGTAATGGCGGTGCCCCAGCCAGTTCAGGCGCGGGCGCGCAAACTGCGCGCGGAGATCGAGCGCCACAACTACCAGTACTACGTGCTCGACCAGCCGCTGGTGAGGGATGCCGAGTACGACCGCACGTTCCGCGAGCTGCAGGAACTGGAGCGTGAATATCCAGGGCTGGCGGACCCCGATTCGCCGACGCAGCGTGTCGGCGGCGCGCCGCTGCCGCAGTTCGAGCAGGTCACGCACCGTACCCCGATGCTTTCGCTCAACAACGCTTTCTCCGAGGAAGAGGTCGAAGCCTTCGACCGGCGCATACGCGAGGGCCTGGAGCTGGACCAGGTCGAATATCTGGCCGAGCCCAAGTTCGACGGCCTTGCCATCAGCCTCACCTACGAGCGGGGGCACTTTACTCAGGGCGCTACGCGCGGCGATGGCTATACCGGCGAGGACGTCACGCCCAATCTGCGCACAGTGAAAAGCATACCGCTGCGTTTGCGCGGCGAGACACCACCGCGATTGCTGGAAGTGCGCGGCGAGGTGCTGATGTATCGGCGCGATTTCGAACAGATGAACCAGCGCCAGCGCGTCAACGGCGAGAAAGAATTCGTAAATCCGCGCAATGCCGCCGCGGGCAGCCTGCGCCAGCTCGATTCGCGGATCACTGCCCAAAGGCCATTACGCTTCTTTGCCTACGCGGTCGGCGTGATCGAGGGCGCGTCCGCGCCGGCGCCCGAGACGCACGGCGAACTGGAAAACTGGCTGCAAAAACTGGGGCTGCCGGTCTGCCAAGAGCGGCGTGTGGTCAGCGGCGTGCAGGGATTGCTGCGGTTTTACAGCCAGATGGGCACGAAGCGCGCAGCCTTGCCCTACGAAATCGACGGCGTAGTGTACAAGGTCAACGAACTCGCCGCGCAGGAGCGGCTGGGCTACGTCTCGCGCGCGCCGCGTTTTGCGATAGCGCACAAGTTTCCGGCGGAGGAAGCGAGAACCGAAGTGCTCGCGATCGAGGTGCAGGTGGGCCGGACCGGCGCGCTCACCCCCGTGGCGCGACTGGCCCCGGTATTCGTCGGTGGGGTAACCGTCACCAACGCGACACTGCACAACGAAGACGAGCTGCGGCGCAAGGACGTGCGCGTCGGCGATACGGTGATCGTACGCCGCGCCGGCGACGTCATTCCCGAGGTCGTAGCGGTGCTGAAGGAAAGGCGTCACGGCGACGCGGCCGAATTCAAGATGCCTGCGAAGTGCCCGGTATGCGGCTCCGCCGTGGTCAGATTGCCTGACGAGGCGGTGGCGCGCTGCTCCGGCGGCCTGGTCTGCCCGGCGCAGCGCAAACAGGCCTTGTTGCACTTCGCTTCCCGCCGCGCGATGGACATAGAAGGACTGGGGGAGAAGCTGGTCGACCAGCTGGTCGATCAGCATATCGTCAACACTGCGGCGGATTTGTATCGCATGGGCTTCGCGGCGCTGGCCGGCCTCGAGCGCATGGCGCAAAAATCGGCGCAAAATGTGCTCGATGCGATCGAGCGCTCCAAGAAGACCACCCTGGCGCGCTTTATTTTTGCCCTGGGCATACGCAACGTGGGCGAGGCGACTGCCAAGGAACTGGCACGCCACTTCGGCAGCCTGGACCGGTTGATGCAGGCAGACGAGGCAACGTTGCAGCAGGTGCCGGACATAGGTCCGGTGGTGGCGCTTTCGATCGCGCAATTTTTTGCCGAGGCGCACAATCGCGAAGTAATCGAGCAGATGCGTGCCTGCGGCGTGCATTGGCAGGAAGGCGCGCCCGCAGCCGCGGCGCCAGCGAAGCTCGCGGGCAAAGTGTTCGTGCTCACCGGGACGCTGCCCGACTTAAGCCGGGAACAGGCGAAGGAATTGATCGAGGCGCAAGGCGGCAAGGTGAGCGGATCGGTGTCCCGGAAGACCGACTACGTGGTGGCGGGAGCGGAAGCCGGCAGCAAGCTGGCCAATGCAGAACAACTGGGCGTGCCCGTGCTCGATGAGGCAGGATTGCTGAAACTGTTGAGAGGAAGCCGATGAAGCGCGTGCGCAAATGTGTATTTCCAGTGGCGGGAATGGGCAGCCGCTTCCTGCCTGCGACCAAAGCCAGTCCGAAAGAGATGATGCCTGTCGTCGACAAGCCGCTGATCCAGTACGCGGTAGAGGAGGCGGTCGCCGCGGGCATCACCGACATGATATTCATCACCGGCCGCAATAAGCGCACCATTGAGGATCATTTCGACAAGGCCTACGAGGTCGAGGCCGAGCTCGCGGCGCGCGGCAAGCAGGAATTGCTGGAGCTCGTGCAGAACGTCGTTCCCTCGCGCATCAACTGCATTTACATCCGCCAGCCGGAGCCGCTGGGCCTGGGCCACGCGGTGCTGTGCGCCGAGCCGGTGGTCAACGACGAGCCGTTCGCGATCATTCTGGCCGACGACCTGATTGACGGCACGCCGCCTGTGGTCAGCCAGATGGTCAAAGTGTACGAGCAATATCAGTGCTCAGTGCTCGGCGTGGAAGAGGTCCCGCGCAAAAATACGCACCAATATGGCATCGTGCAGACCGACGGCGGCGAGCCGGGCGTGGTCAGCGCCATGGTCGAGAAGCCACAGCCGAAAGATGCGCCCTCCACGCTGGCGGTCGTGGGCCGCTACATTCTGAGCCCCCGGATTTTTCATCATCTGGCCAAAGTGCAGCCGGGCGCGGGCGGCGAAATACAGCTGACCGACGGCATCGTCGCGCTGATGCAGGAGGAGAAGGTTTTAGCCTATCGTTTCCAGGGCAAGCGCTACGATTGCGGCTCCAAGCTGGGCTATCTCCAAGCCACGGTCGAGTACGGAAAAAAGCACCCCGAGACCGGGGCCGCTTTCACCGCCTACCTGAAGTCGCTCTAGTCCGGGACACTGCTGCAGCGTATGGACCGAACAGCGCGCGCCTGGCGGATTCTGGAATCGGCGGAACTGATCCACAGCGCGGCCGCCGTGGATGCCGCCATAGAACGCGTCGCCGCGGAAATTGCGGCGAAGCTGAAGGATCAGTATCCGCTGGTGCTGTCGGTGATGGGCGGTGCGGTGGTATTTGCCGGCCGCATCCTGCCGCTGCTGAACTTCCCGCTGGATTTCGACTATATCCATGCCTCGCGCTACGGCGCGGCTACCAGCGGCGGGGGCGTGGAGTGGAAAGTCGAGCCCAAGGGCGATGTCGCCGACAGGGTGGTACTGGTGCTCGACGATATCCTCGACGTCGGATACACCATGCTGGCGATACGCGAGCGTATTCTAGGCCAGGGCGCGAGGGCGTTCTATAGCGCGGTGCTCACCGACAAAAAGAAGACCGTGGCCAAACCGGTCAGCGCCGATTTCGTCGGTCTCTCCCTGCCGGACCGCTATGTATTCGGATGTGGCATGGACGTGAACGGCGCCTGGCGCAATCTGCCGGCGATCTACGCGCTGCGACAGGACGCGGAGCGGTGAAGCGCAGCCGCGCTACAAGCAGCGCCGCGGCTGTAGCCGGCCGTGATAACATCGCCGCCGTCCCAATGCCAAGATTACATCTCCTTATTTTGTCCCTGGCCAGCCAATGTTAGCCATCATCGGCGGCAGCGGACTCACCCAGCTGTCCAATCTCGACGTCACCCGCCGCCTGGCAGTGCGCACGCCCTATGGGGAAGCCTCGGGCGCGTTCACTTTTGGCCGCATCGCCGGGGAGGAAGTGGTGTTCCTCGCACGGCACGGTTATGGGCATACTATTCCGCCGCATGAAGTGAACTACCGCGCCAATATCTGGGCGCTGAAAGAGCAGAATGTGGAGGGTGTGGTATCGGTCGCATCGGTGGGCGGAATACGCGCGGACATGCTGCCCGGGGCGATTGCGGTGCCGCACCAGATCATCGACTATACCTGGGGCCGGAAGAACACCTTTTTCGAAGGTGGCGAGCAGCCGGTTACGCATATCGATTTCACCGAGCCGTATTCAGCCCCATTACGCCGCCGCATCCTCGACGCGGCCCGCGTCTGCGGCGAAGCGGTGGCGGAGGACGCTGTCTATGCCACCAGCCAGGGCCCGCGGCTGGAGACCGCGGCGGAGATCGATCGCATGGAGCGCGATGGCGCTGACGTCGTCGGCATGACGGGCATGCCGGAAGCGGCGCTGGCGCGGGAGGCGGGTCTCGAATATGCGACCATCGCCGTGGTCGCAAATCACGCTGCCGGCCGCGGCAACAGCCTGCACAGCATCCGTCTGGAGGACATCGAACAGGTGCTGCAGCAGTCGCTGGCGCGCGTGCGCCAGATTATCGAGAAACTGGTAGCGGCGTATGGGAAATTTTGATGAGGCTTAGGGAGGCGGCGCCATGATTCGCGAGGTGCTCAAGATGGGCGATCCGCGTCTGCTGCAACAGGCGCAGGCTGTGGAGCGATTCGACACGCCCGAGTTGCACGCGCTCCTGGCCGACATGCGCGACACCATGGCGCACTTGAGCGGGGCCGGGCTGGCCGCGCCGCAAATAGGCGTCGGCTTGCAAGTGGTCATTTTCGGCGTCGAACGCAACCCACGTTATCCGCACGTGGAGGAAATTCCGGACACCGTGCTCATCAATCCGGTGGTGACGCCCCTCTCGGACGAGTTGGAAGAGGACTGGGAGGGCTGTCTGTCCGTGCCGGGCCTGCGCGGCATGGTGCCGCGTCATACGCGCTTGCGCTACCAGGGTTTTGACGAGCAGGGCAAACCCATCGATCGCAGCGTCAGTGGTTTCCATGCGCGCGTGGTGCAGCACGAATGCGATCACTTGATGGGAATTTTATACCCGATGCGCATCCGCGATTTCAGCAAGTTCGGCTTCATTCAGGCCTTGTTTCCGGGCGAGGACGTGCTCGACGAATGAGCGTCGCCGTCCGCCGGCAGCAGCGCGCCTTCGATCGACCCGATCTGCTCTCTTATTGGTGTTGCAGCGCGTCCAGCAGGTCGCTTTCGAGCAGCAGCACCGTCCTGGGATTGGCCAGCGCCTCGCCCGAGACCCGAAAAACGTCTTCGGCGCGCTCACCCAGGGTCACAATCTTCGCCGTAATCAAGTTGATGTTGTACTTGCCCAGCACCAGCGCGATCGCATAAAGCAGGCCCGGGCGATCGCCGGCGATTATGGAAAGCGCATAGCTCGCCCCTTTTTCGTCCGGCCGGATGTTGACTTCGGGCGTGATCGGAAAATGCCTGAGCTGGCGTGACACCCGGCCCCGGGTGGGCGGATGCAGCGGCGTCTGGCCTTGCAGCCGCTCCGCCAGATCGGTCTCTATCAGGTTGATCATGTCGCGGTAGTGCGGATTGTTGCCCGGCCCGAGCAACAGGAACGTGTCCAGCGCATAGCCATGGCGCGTAGTGTGGATATGCGCGTCGACGATGCTGTAATTGATCTGTTCGAAATAGCCGCAAATGCGCGCAAACAAGTCGCGCTGATCGCGCGTATAGATCATCACCTGCAGGCCTTCGCCTATGGGCGACAGGCGTGCTTTCACCACCGGCCGCTCGGTGTCGACGCGGTAGTGCAGGGTGCGTGTCTGCCAGGCGATGTCCTGGGCGTCGTGGCGCAGGAAATACGCCACATCGAGCTGGCTCCACAGCCGATCCTTGCTTTCGTCCGATAGCGCATACAGCCGCAGCAGGCGCAGCGCTTCGTTCTGCTTGGCCTGGATGTCCTCCTCGAAACCGATGCCGGCGCCCCGCAGCAAGCGCCGCGCGAGCAGGAACAGGTCTTCGAGCAGCTTGCCTTTCCATGCGTTCCACACCTTGGGGCTGGTGCCGCGCACGTCGGCTACCGTGAGCAGATACAGCGCGGTGAGCCGACGTTCGGTCTTCGCTGTCGCGGCGAACGCACTGATGACGTCGGGGTCGGTCAAGTCATGCTTTTGCGCCACCGAGGACATGCTCAGGTGGTGCTCGACCAGGAACACCACCAGCTCCGTGTCTTCGCGCGTCAGCCCGTGCGCGCGGCAAAAGCTGCGCGCGTCCTGCATGCCCAGCCTGGAATGGTCTCCGCCGCGGCCCTTCGCGATATCGTGAAACAGCGCCGCGACGTACAGCAGCCAGTGGCGTTCGAATCCCGCCATCAAGCGGCTGCACTCGGGGTATTCGTGCGCGAACTCGACCATGGTAAAGCGGCGCAGGTTGCGGATTACATTGAGTATGTGCTGGTCCACGGTATAGGCGTGGAACAGATCGTATTGCATCTGCCCGACGATCCTGCCGAATGCGGGCAGGTAGCGGCCGAGGATGGAATATTGGTTCATGCGCCGCAGCGCATGTACCAATCCCCGCGGCTGCTGCAGGATCTGCAGGAACAGCGCGCGGTTGACCGGGTCGCGGCGAAAACGCGCATCGATTCCGGCCCGGGCGCGCCATAAGGCGCGCAGCGTGGGCGCGCTCATGCCCTTCAATTCGTGGTGCTGCTGCAACAGCAGGAAGCTTTCCAGAATGGCGTTGGGCTGGCGTTCAAACAGATCCGCGTCGCGCGCTTCCAGCAGCTCGTGCGCAGCCTGAAATCGCTCGTTGACGATTTCAGGCTCCGCATCTTCCCGCGAAAACAGTTCCACCGCGATATTCTGCAGCACCAGGGTATTGAGCTGCGTTATCGCCTTGGCAGTGCGGTAATAGCGCTGCATCAGCTGCTCGCTCGCACGCTTGCTCGGCGTGTCGACGTAGCCGAACTGCGCGGCGAGTCCGCTCTGGTAGTCGAACAGCAGCCGGTCTTCGCGGCGGCCGGCCATGTAGTGCAGGCGCACGCGCAATGCATTCAGGAATTTCTGATAGCTGGCGAGTTGCCGCGCTTCCGCGGCGGTGATCAGTCCGCGCGCCGCAAGCTGCGTCCAGTTATCACCCAGGCCTGCGGAGCGGCCGATCCATAGAATCGCCTGCAGGTCGCGCAGCCCTCCCGGGGCCTCTTTCAGATTGGGCTCAAGGCTGTAGGGACTGTCCTGAAATTTGCCGTAGCGCTGCTCCTGCTCCAGGCGCTTGGACTGGAAAAAGGCCTGGGGATTGAGATGCTCGCGCATGACGCTGGTGAAATCGGCAAACAGACCGCGGCTGCCGGCGAGCCATCTGGCTTCGAGCAGGCTGGTTTGCACCGTAATGTCCTTGGCCGACTCGGAGACGCATTCCTCTATCGTGCGCACGCCGTGACCGGGCTCCAGACCGGCGTCCCAGAGTCCGCCGATCAGGGCCTCCAGCTTGGCTTTGAGCGCAGCGTCGGGTTCGTGCGGCAGGAGCACCATGATATCGACGTCGGAATAGGGAAACAGCTCGCCGCGGCCATAGCCGCCCACTGCGGCGAGCGTGAGCGAGCCGGGCAGGGCCGCTTCCTTCCACAAACGCCTCAGCGACCGATCTATCAGCTGCCGGTGCTGTCGCAGCATGCGCCGCGCATTGTCGTCTGCGCCATATTGCTCGCGCAGTTCGCGCCGGCCGCTCTGTAGCTGCTCGCGCAGACTGAGGGCGGAGTGCCGTGCGGCCGTCGCCAATTGCGCATTGGGTATCAAGGGTGATGGACTTTCGGGCCGGGTTGGGCCGGGGCGCCGGCGGATAGGGTGAGCACTTCGTGCCCAGTCTCGGTCACGAGTACCGTATGTTCCCATTGCGCAGACAGGCTGTGATCCTTGGTTACGATAGTCCAGCCGTCCGAAAGTTCGCGGATCGCCGGCTTGCCGGCATTAATCATGGGCTCGATGGTGAATATCATGCCTGGCTGCAGCACTATGCCGGCGCCGGCGCGGCCGTAATGCAGCACTTGCGGCTCCTCGTGGAACTTCCTGCCTATGCCGTGGCCGCAGAATTCGCGCACGACGCTGTAGCCGTGCTCCTCGGCGTGTTTCTGGATCGCTGCGCCGATGTCGCCCAGATGCGCGCCTGCTTTGACGGCGAGTATGCCCATCCACATGCATTCGTAGGTCGTCTCGGACAGGCGGCGCGCCTGGATCGCGGGTTCGCCCGCATAGAACATGCGGCTGGTATCGCCGTGGTAGCCATCCTTGATCACCGTGATGTCGATATTGACGATGTCGCCGTGTTTCAGCTGCCTATCCCCCGGGATGCCGTGACAAACCTGGTGATTGATCGAGGTGCAGATAGATTTGGGATAGGGTTGGTAGCCCGGTGGCGCATAATTGAGCGGCGCGGGCACCGTCTTCTGCACCTTCACCATGTAGTCGTGGCACAGGCTGTCGAGTTCCCCGGTGGTGATCCCGGGCCGGACATGCGGGGTGATGAAATCCAGCACTTCGGCCGCGAGGCGTCCTGCGACGCGCATTTTTTCGATTTCTTCTGTGGTCTTGATGTGGATGGTCATCTGCGCGCCGGGCCCAAAGGGTGGAAAGCATAAAGGATAGCCAGGACTAAGGGAAGCTCCGCTTTGCGCGCTTGCCTCGATTCGCGACCATCGCGCGCGCGCTCAGCCTGCGCCGTCGCGCCTGCGGGCGCGCGCGCAACGCCGCCATCGACAAGCGGCCCAAGCCCGTCGGTGAAGTTTAATCCGCTGTTTAGTCGTGGATTTCTTGAATGGAGCGCAGCCTTCATGGTATACTTTCGAGCTGGCCAAATCGCTTGGCTAAATTTTATCCGCCCCTCTTTAGGGTGCCCCTTGCGGGGTTATAACGAGCCGGGCGGTTATGACCAACCCTAAATGGAGAAGTTTCGATGTCTACCACTATGCGTCAAATG
>Ga0307377_10000394_pt1 | contig 58906 bp, 44 predicted proteins | sample TR3MG_FD_202535 | JGI IMG/M metagenome (GOLD analysis project Ga0307377, IMG submission 202535) | Soil microbial communities from Risofladan, Vaasa, Finland - TR-3 | ecosystem: Environmental > Terrestrial > Soil > Coastal area > Acid sulfate soil | place: Finland: Risofladan, Vaasa | collected... | reverse complement strand
TCCAACCTAAAGGAAGACCCCATTTTCTAGCCTTTAAAACAAAAGTTCCCGCAGTTAAAAAATTTGCCAGCGGATAAGCTAGCAAAATCCAAACCAACCCCAATTTTAAGAAAACAAACATTCCGCCAAAAAGAGCCGTCAAGGAAATTTGCATGATATTGGCAAATGCCATATACTTCATTTTCTCCTTGGCATTAAGAAAGCTGGAAAAAAGAAAAGTCAGGCTATAGGGAATTAAAGCCAAGCCAAAAATAGCTAGGTAAAAAATCTGCTGGGAGTCCTGGCCCAAGCCAAGGGCCAACAAAAGGACTAAAACATAAGCCCCCAGGGCCAAGGCCAATCTTAAAGGCAAAAGCCGCGAAAGATAAAAAGAGGCTTTGCCCAGATCCCGGGAAACATCCCGTAAAACCAGTCTCTCAATCCCAAAATCAGCCACGGGAATAAAATTATAAACAAAAGCCAAGGTAAAAGAGTAAATTCCAAAGTTTCTTACCCCTAAAACCCTGGCCAAGAAAATAACATACAAAAACCCAATTGCTCGGCTCAAAACCTGAGAGGCAGAAAGAAAGAAGGTGTTCTTGGCAATTTTGCTTTTCACTAAATAGATTCTACCGCTTAAACCTTCGAATCTCAATCGTGGTAATCGGAAACAGAGAAAAGATAAAAAGCAGGGCTTTTGTCAGGATAATTAATTATTTTTATAAGAGACTGGTTTAAAATTCCAAAGCCTTTATATGAGCTTCTCAGACCTGATGGCAAAGCAACAAAAGCAATATCATTTTCTTTTATAAATTTCACTATCTCCTCTTCTGATTTGGGAAGAGAAAAAGACAAGTTTCCATAAGTTTTAAAAAAGGTTGTTTCGCCTATCTTTATCCTCTCCATCTCAAAACTCTTATAATCAACAGCAGGAGTCTCTTGCCAAAAACGGAACGAAACATTGGGATAATAGCCGTCCCAAACAACCAGCATGGACTTGTTTTTGTTTTCAAGCTGAAATTCAGCCAGCTGTCTAAAACCATACTCATAGCTTTTAGCTGCTAAAGCTGGATAGATATGAAAATAGCCAAACAAAAAGTAGTAGATAGAATAGCCGCCAACCAATAAAGTGGCCAAAAGGCAAGGAATTTTTATTCCCGCCTTAACCCTTTTATAGGATTCGACTAAACCAAAAGCGGCCAAGTAGGTTAAAAAGGGCATTAAAGTAAGCACTCTCAGCAAATAACCTGAGCCATCTTTGGTAATTGCTGCCGGAATCGGAGAAAGCAAAATCCAGACTAAAAAAGTTTCTCTGGTTTTTTGGTCAACTGACTTAAAGAATAAAAAGGCTCCGTAAATCATAAATGGCATAAGAAAAGGATAAAAAGCACCCACCAAACCAGTTGAATGGCGCAAAACTGGATCTCCTCTTAGAAAAAGAAAGTCAGGAGAAAAAAAAGAAAGATAATTTCTAAAAAAAACATTAACAACAGAAACTGGATAATTATAGAAAAGCTTATTGGTTAGCTCTGGATCCTTGAAAAGAGAAAAGATGCTAGGCTCGGAAAGTCTGGCCAAACCACGGCTAAAGTTAGTATCAGCAGTCACATTAACATCCCGCCAAATTGCCAAATCAATTCCCCTGACGCTCTGTTGCTGGAAAGCCAAAAGAAAAAAAACAGCAATAACCAAAAACAAAGGCAGAAGCAATACAATCAACCGAGAAGAAATTGAAGGAAGAATTTTTTTGAAGACTAAAAAGAGAACCAACGGCGAAATTATTAACATCGAAGAATAGTAATAAATCGCTGCCACCAAAGGCAAGACAGACAAAAGGTAATCACTTGCTTTCTTGGCCCTCAAATACATAATCAAATGAAGGCAAACAAGAGAAAGCATCACTGGAGGCCCAGTATGACCAATCCGGCTAATATGAATTCCCCAAGGCAAGACTCCTCCTAAAAACAGGGCTAGAAGAGAAACTATTTGCTGTTTTGGTTCATCTTTTAAGGTAATGCTTTTGGCAAAAAAGTAAAGACATAAAACAAGAATCGTTCCGTAAATTGCCGCTGGCAAACGAGCTCCCAACGGGGTCAAGCCAAACAACCAAACAGAAGTCAAAGTTCGGATCAAAAAATTATTACAAATCCAATCAAGGGGAGATGCTGCGGGCAAAGAAAGCTCGACCCATTTTACATAATGGCCCCCTGTTTCATCGGCATAAAGCGAAGGGCTATCCAAATTCAAACGGTAAAGCCGCAGAAAAAGGGCAATTCCAAGAAATATAATTACAATTAAGGCAACTATTTTCTTTTTGAATTTATTTCTCATAACTCTGGCCTACCTAAAATAATTCTACTCCAAAATCAGCAATTTGTAGTAGCATATTTTGAAACAAAAAACCTGCTATTTCTTCCCGAACAACCTAACAAATAAAACTACTACAATAAATTCCAACCCTAAGCTCAAAAAAAATTCAGCAAAATATTCCTGAAAAAAAAGAGATAAGACTGAAGAAAGAAAAAAAGCCAAGCCTATCGAAATCATTAAAAAGCTCTCGCCTCGTTCCGACTTATAAACAAAAACTAACCAACCAACAATAATTGCTAAATGAAATATGAACACGCTAGATTTACAAATTTAAATGAAAAAATGATATATAGTAATTCCAACATGTATTTTACTTCTCAGCGCTTCAGCTTCCTTAATAATACTATTGCCAGCATGAGCAAGGCTAAATAGACAATCAAACTAATTCTTGCCCCCCAGCTAAATAGATCCTGCAAGCTATACTCTATGTAAATCTCTTTAGAATTCGAATTAACAAAATCGTTTGGCTGCAAATACCAGGCATTACCATACCCATTGGCAATAAAGTGTCTTGAATTGGGGATATCTTTTCCAGAAATCTTCACTTTCCAAAATACGTTAAAGGCATCATTGAAAACTATCACAAATGGTTTTTTAGTATCCCCCACTGTCACCTTAAACTTTACCGGGTTAATTTGCTCGAAGCTGATATCATTTCTGTATACCTTTTTGATTGTGTTCTCTTGATCCTCTTTAATAAAATAAATTTCCGGCTTTATTGCTGATACAATTTTTAAGTTTTTAATTTTACCGCCTTTAGAGGAAATAACAATTATCTCTGCTTCTTCTGCTGCTGGGTTTGCTTTAACTACATTCTGATATTTCAACCATCTTCCCCTCTCGAGGGTGCTAAAATTAAGAAGGTCTTTAGTTATCAATCTTGGATATGATCCAAGATCTTTTTCAGTTACTTTTTCTCTAATAGCGACGCATATATAACTACTAGCCTCTTCTGTGAAATCTGTAAAATAATCAAAATTGATAAGGTAATAATTTTCAGGTTTCCAGTTGTTTATCGATTGGCGAAGTACACTAACATTGCTTGTTATAAAGCCAGGGGTGGGATATTTGACTTCATCCTCCCCAGGGAGCCAATCTTCTCCAGTTAAATTTATCTCACTTAATTTAACCTCAATCTCGTTTGTTCCTTTTTCAAGTTTCGCCCGACCAAAGTTTAACCACTCCCCTTCCTTAACGGGAGCTAGAGAATGCTTATTAACTACAACTGAGAGTGATTCTTTGTCCGACAATTGATTATTGTTAAAAAGTGAAGATAACAATTCATCGTTCCTAATTAGAGCTTGGTAGATACCTTCTTTTTCGACCTCCATATTGACTTTATATCCCTTAGTCTCCAGGCTGGGAAAAACCCATCTTGAGTTATCCATAATTACATTAACCAATAAACGCAGGCATTGTCTTTCCCCGATATCCGGTATAGTAGTGATAAAATCCTGTAACTCATTAAGATCTTTCATCATCACGCAAGTTATGGCTTGTTTTTGGCTGATCTCATTAGCTAAATCCATTGCTTCATTAAACCCAATGGCAAATTGTGAAAGGAGGCTTTCCCAAGACTCCTGAATGTTTTGAACGTTCAATACTTCGTTCCTAGCAGGATAGCTTATCAACCTTTCATTGAGATCAATATTTTCCCCAGCATTTTCTTGCCAACGTTCAACTGGAATTCGATCCCCCCATCCGACCAACTCAGCAATTCTTTTTGAACTAAAAAGAATCTTTTTTTGCAACAACTCTTTCCTCTCCCAGGTCACTAATTTTTCTAATATTTCTTTCAGCCTTATCAGCTTATACTCTACTCCTGAGGGAAAAATTCTAACAAAGGGCAGAGAGTGCTTTTCGCAGCTTATTTCAGAATCTTCTATTACCTCCTCATCTTCTGGCGCTTGGACCAAGACCCTTTTTTCTGATATATCTAGCGCTTCTTCTTCACCCCTTTCTTTCGCTGAAGTTAAAAACACAAATTTATCTTCAACTCCCATTAACTCGGGCAATAAATCCATAAATTTTCTGTTTCCTTGCGAGTAGATTACTGTTTCTGGGGAATATATCCTTGGAAATGATTCTAAATTTTTGTTTTCATAAAAAGTTAATTTGTTCTCAAAAGAGGCCACTGGAACGAACCCATTTCCCTCAAGGTAATCTGGCATTTCTTCCCAAGTTTGGAGCTGTTCTGCTGGCGAAGTTAGTTGATTAAGATCTGTCCTAAAAAGAACATACTTTACACTAAACAATTTGAGGAATTCAGGCAAATTTTTTATTTTAAAAGCATCGATTTTATCAACAAAATCCTTCGTCTTTGAGGCATCCACTGGATCTAAGTATAAAGATGGCTGATTAAAAAAATTACGATACAAAGGAACGGTGGTCAGTTCTGGCCCCCACTCGTACGTCTCAGTCCAAGCGCCTTGAGGAAAAACTATAAACCTAAAGTCCTTGCCTTGACTATCAAGCCAAGATTTGGCTTGGTAATAATAATCTGGCAAGACAAAAAATTCAAATCTTCCAGAAAGATTTTTCCCAAACCAAGGTATTGCCCCCTGAGCAATAAATAATAATAAGAAGAGAGTAATAAAGATTTTAGTAAAGAGGCGATAAGCGGTTTTTCTGGTCAATAACCAATAACTAGTAAAAGTAAGTAGAGAGACATACCAAAACAGCTGTAAAAGCTGAAACTTAAAAAAGTTCCTCAGAACGGTAAAACCGGGGAAATATTTGAATAGAAACAAATGAATTTTCCAAAAAGAAAGGGGGGCATCCAATCCTAAGGTAAAGAATATTCCTACTAGTCCAATCGCTGTTAGAATTGTAACTTGGCGGGTATTTTCCTTGTTTTTAAAGGAGATTACTGTACCCACTCCTATTAGCGCTAGAAAAAGAAGAGTACTGATAGGGAGATGGTAATAGTCTCTTATCCAGGATGGATAAACAAAGGTTCCCAAGGCCGAAAGAACATCAAATCCATCTTTAGTCCAATGGAGGCGAATTATATCCAGTGGGCTATTGGACAAATTTTGAGCGATTAAAAAAACCTCATTATTGTGAACTGCCTCTACCGTCCCCTCAACAAAGGTTCCCCCCTTTAAATAGTCAGCCAAGACTGGCAGCATCCAAAATGAATTAACTAGCAGTGTCCCGATAACAATAATCAAAGCACTACTTAATAGAACCTTTAATTTTGTCCTCTCACGACTTATTACTAAACTTAATGAAACAAAGAATAAAAAGGTAAAACAGTACATATAAGCAATCGTTGGATCACTTCCCAAAAGGAATGGAGACAATAAAATAAAATAAATTGCATACTTAAAAGCGCTTGCGAAAGATGAAGAGCAAACAATTTTGTCTAGGTAAACCAACAGCAAGGGAAAAAGCGCCACTGCAATTATCGAATGAGGCACGCCAACGAAACGGTGAAATAGAGGAATGTTATACATATAAAAAAGCGCCCCTAATATAGCGCTGATGGTAGCGGGCCATTTTCGATTAAATGTCAGAAAATTATTTAGAAAGTAGTAGGCGCAAGCGCCTAAAAGGAAAAGAATACCAGTCAAATAAGATTTCTCTGCGCTCAATAAACTCATTCCTGAAAGCCTAAAAATCAGCAAAGGGGCTTGGTGCACCAAAATTTCAAAACTGCCAAAGTTAGGGTAACCAAGCCCAATTTGGGGATTCCACATAAGAAGCTTTTGGTTAAAGCTATCTTGAATATCATAAGGCATATCGAAATCTCTTAAGTTAAAGATGCCATTGGGATCAGGAGCAAAAGAGTTTAACCAATAAGGAAAAAGACTAAACAAAAAAAGGGCAAAATAGGGCACAAAAGCAATTAACTTTCTTTTAAGGGTTAAAGTCATACTTTTGTAGCTTTAACTATTAATGATCTACCCATCGTAGGAAAAAGATTCGCCAGTTTGGCGTTAATTTTTTCAAACGGCAAGCCGTTAACAACTTCTGAAGTGAAACTCTCTACCCTATAACCATGATATTCTAGAAATGAAAATAGTAGCCCCTTGTTAAAGTATCTCAAATGGCCACCAACAGTTGGCGGAAAGGAATAAGAGGCTTCATGGAATCCATCTCTTCCTAAAAGATATTCTATTCTCCTTCCCAACGAGACTAGATTTGGTGTTGATAAAACCAAAAATCCTTGAGGTTTTAAAACCCTTTTTATTTCTTCAAGAAAAAGATCAGTATCTCTAATATGTTCCAAAACTTCCGCTGCCACAACGGCGTCAAAAGTGTTATTTTTATAAGGCAATTTCTCTTCGAGATCGGCTAGTTTGACTATCAATCCATTTTCTTTTGCTTTTTCTAGGGCCTGCTTAGAAATGTCAACTCCATAAACCTGATTTCCGTTCTGGATTAGTTTTTTCCCCAACACTCCCGTGAAGCAACCAAGATCAAGAACTTTTTTTTTCCTTCCCACTAGCCTCACCACCTTCTCGAACCTAACCTCATCCGAAAAATCGTATTTCTTCGAAGGAATAAAAATATCATTGATAATTTTTTCAATTCTTCTATTTCTATTTTTAGATTTCACTATCACTCCTAAGATTTAAGCACATCATCCCAACTGACTATATTTTCTGAGAAAGTTATAGGCGTAAAAATCCAAGGGAAGTTTAAAAAATTTACGCTTCCAACGGAAAATAGCAAGGGCTTTAAAAAATTGGAAACCAAGAAATAAAAAGGCCTTCATCAGTTTGTTTTTAATCTTTACCGTTACCAGCCGAAAAGAATCCGGGTCTAAAAAGAAGAAGATGTAAATTGAGGTCATTAAAGTTCTCCTTGCCTGCTCTTTGGTTACCCACTTTTGTCTAACTTTCATTTTGGTGGCATCTTCGGCTGCAATTAAATACTCATTCCAATCTATAAACTTATTCGGGATTTCTAATCCTAACTCTTGGCTTTGCTTAAAAAGAGCTGTACTAGGATATGGCAAGTAAAGCGAAAACATCATTCTAATTCGAGGATAAATCTTAAACATTTTTTCAATCAACTTAAAAGAGGCTTTTATTTCCTTTTCAACTGTTTTATAGCAGGCTTTCGGACTACTGGAACGAGGAAAACCGACCAAGAAAGAACTTAAAATTTTAATGTCATACTTAGCACAAAGTTTTGTCAGCTTAAGCGTATCCTCAATGGTAATATCCTTTTGCATATATTCAAGTGTTTCATTATCACCGGATTCCGCTCCGATAAAAACACATTCCAAGCCGCTCTCTTTCATCAATCTCCAAGTTTCGTCACTATATTGACTCATTTGGCGGGTTCGACCATTAACATTCCCCCACTTAATATTTACCCTCTTATCAATTAAACCTCTAGCGAATTTCCTTGTCCTTTCCTCACCGATAAAAAAATTACTATCAATAATCTGGATGGAGTCAAGGTTATATTTCTTTTTTAACTCAGTAATTTCATCAACCGCCTTTTCTGCCGATAACCCCACCCAGTGACGTTTGTTGACAATTTGCTCAACGCAAAACAAACAACGATGAGGACAACCATAGCTGGTATAATAAGCCAGCGAGCGATCCCCATATTCTTGAGGGGAAATAAACTTTTCCACATCAATTAGATGATAGGGTATAGGCGGAAAATTATCTAAAGACTCCAAAGGCCTATCAGGATTTTCTATTACTTTGCCGTTTTTATCTTTATAAACAATTCCCAAGATGTTTTTAAGAGTCTTCCCTTTCTCTAAAGCATGAACTAATTCGGCAAAAGTTCTTTCTCCCTGCCCTTTAACCACAATGTCGACCAGTTCGTCTTTGGCGGTTTCGACCGGTAAAATAGATGGATGCCAACCGCCCCAAACAATTGGTAGCTTAGGATACTTTCTCCTAACGGCCCTAGCAATTAGCAAACCATCATAAATGGAATATCCAGTTAAGGCAGTAATGCCAATACAAATAGCATCTTTTGACTCTTTCACCGCCGCTTCGAGGTGGTTCTTGTGAGTAACTGCAGTAATAATCTTAATTTCATAACCCTCTTTATCCAATATCCTGGAAATTCCTAATAGCGCTAACGGAGCGCCAAAATAAAGCCTAGTGGCAGAATGACCATGGGGTTGAATTAAGACGATTTTTTTCTTCATAATTAGAATGCTATTTTAGCAAAAAATCATTTAACTTCCAAAACCTCCATAATCCTTTTAACAATTCTTTCAGATGCCCGGCCGTCACCAAACGGATTTTTGGCAGAAGCCATCTTTAAATATCGTTTTTGATCGACAAGCAGGTTTTTTACCTCGCTAACAATTTTTTTCTTATTCATTCCCACCAAAATTGCCGCCCCTGCTTCAACCACCTCGGGCCTTTCAGTTACTTCCCGAAGAACCAAGAGTGGCTTATTTAATGAAGGCGCCTCCTCTTGGATCCCTCCAGAATCACTTAAAATCAAAAAGGCTTTCTTCATTAAATAACAAAAAGAAAGGTAATCCAAAGGGGAGATTAGCTTGACTTTTGGAGTGTTTCTCAACAAATTAAGAACTACCTCTTTGACATTTGGGTTTGGATGAACGGGATACACTACCTCAAGGTTTTCATCTATTTGACAGATTTCTTTAATTGCCTCACAAAGATTCTCTAGCGGCTGGCCAAAATTCTCCCGACGATGAGCCGTCACTAAAATTACCTTTCCCCCGAAATCTATTTGCTTAAGCTCCTTTGGCAGTAAAGGTTTTAGTTTGGCGGCTCGCAAGAGGGCGTCAATAACCGTGTTTCCGGTTACTAATACCTTGTTTTTAGTTATTCCTTCGCGATATAAATTTTGGGCGGCTTTCGGGGTGGGGGCAAAATGATAATCGGCAATCTGGCTGACTAATATTCGATTAACTTCCTCTGGAAACGGCTGATACTTATCTCCGCTTCGCAACCCCGCTTCGATATGAGCGACTGGAATTTTTTGATAATACGCAGCTAACGCCCCGGTAAAAGCAGTCGTAGTATCTCCCTGCACCACGACTAAATCCGGATTTTCTTTCTCTAAAATTTCTCCAACCCCCACTAAAACTCGAGAGGTTACTTGCGAAAGGCTTTGACCGGGAAGCATAATGTCTAAGTCATAGTCCGCTTTAATCTGGAAAACCCGCAAAACTTCATCTAACATCTCTCGATGTTGACCAGTAACCAGAACCTTGGTTTGAAAGAGTTTTTCTTGTTCCTGGGCCGCCAAAATTATTGGCGCGAGTTTAATTGCTTCTGGCCGAGTGCCGAAAACAAACAGTACTTGTTTCATTCTAAATTTTTCGAGCTCTTATTAGAATATAATTGGCAAATCTTGCCAGAAAAGGAGGAGGATTAACTAATCCTAAAATAATTCTGCGATAGAAAATCCCAAACCAAACCATGCTTAAGGAACTTATTTTGAATTCACTTTGTCTGAGCAACTCACTTATTTCTCCCCTGGTATATTCTCTTTCGTGAACAATATCTCCGTAAGAAGAGTTGTACCCCAAATTCCTAGGAAAAGATAAATCTTTACCAAGTAATTTCAGTATTAAAGAGCTAATCCTCTCTCTATTGGGAGTTCCAATCACTAACTCACCTTTATTTTTCAAAACGCGTTTTGCCTCTCTCAAAAACTCCTTATCCGCCTTTAAATGTTCAATCACATCAAAAGATGTAATTAAATCAAAAGAAAAATCAGCAAACGGCATTTTCTTGGCATTCCCCTTAACAAACTCAAAGTGAACATTTCCGCGAAAAGACCGGATAATATCCATCCCTGTAACTTTATTACTCTTGACACAAAAAAGTTCTGTCCAATAGCCATCACCGCAACCCACATCCAAAATCGATAATGATTTTTTTTCTTTAACTAACTTTCCAATATATTGCTTAATCCATCTCAATATTGGGTCATATTCTTTTTTCACCGTTTCCAGTTCTCTAGACCTGGAGTCAACTTGGCTATCGTTACCGAACCGAAAGAGTTGTCTTAACCTGGCAATAAAAAATAGATGGAAATGATTACCTCTTATCGTCTTTAATTTCTCAAAAATTAGTTCGAAAAGATATCTCAATCTTAGTTCTTTTAAGCAAATTCTTAAGGTGTCAAAAATATTTTTGCCAATCATCTCGCTTAATGTCCCAGTTAATATTGTCGTTGGTATATCAGTGGCGGTAATAGTAACTGAACCGAAGTTATATGATCGAGCAAATTCTTCAAAATTTCTAGGCGTTTTTATTTTATACCTTTTAACGCAAAGCTCAAAAAGCTCTGTCCCAGGATAAGGCTTGAAAATAGAACAAATTACGTTAAAGGTAGGCAAACTTTCAATTAGGGCAAGAGTCTCATTTAATTCTTCCATTGTTTCCGTGGGTAAGCCAATCATAAAAAGAGCGTTAGCTTTAATGCCCACTTCTTTAGCCAGATTAAAAGCGTTTTTTATTTGCTCAATCGTTATATCTTTGTGAAGAAAATCCAACATTCGCTGCGAGCCAGATTCCACCCCAAATTCAATTAATTGGCAACCTGCCCTTTTTAATAATTTAAATCTCTCCTTGGTGGCATAATTAACCCGACTGCCAATTTGCCAATTGATATTCATTTTTCTTTTGATAACTTCTTGGCAAAACCTTTTTACCCTTTCCGGATCAACATCAAATTCATCTTCAAAGAATTGGACGCCGTCAATACCATAGTTTTCTTTAAAATATTCGACCTGGCTAATTAACCGATCAGCATTCAGGTAGCGATACTTTCTGCGATTGTAAGTCTGGTTGTAACAAAAAGAGCAGCGGTGGGGACACCCTCGGGAAGTATTGAGAATTACCATCTTTTTGGCATAAAAAGTTTTGTGAAAATATTTCTCCATATCGATTAGGTGCCAAGCCGGGTCAGGCAGGGTATTTAGGTCCTCAATAAATTCTCTGGCCTGATTTAAGATAACTTTGCCTTTTGAGTTTTTGAACCCGAGACCTTTAATCTGAGAGAGACTTGCCGGATTATTGATGTTTTCAACCAACTCTAGCATCGTTTCTTCTCCTTCGCCAAAAACAACAAAGTTTACTCCCCTTTCATTTAAGCTCAATTCTGGAAGCAAAGAAACATGGACTCCGCCCAAAATTGTTTTTATTGTCGAATCATATTTTTTAATTCCATCTAAAACTTTTCTTACATCTAAGAGCGTCTCCCCGGTTAAGCAAGTGATTCCCGCTATTTTTGGCTGTTGCTCTGAAAGAACCTGTCGAAGGCTTCTTGAGTCAACATTCCTATCATAGATTACCACCCCTACGCTGTTTTTCTCTAAGTAACTAGCAATCCATAAAAGAGCGTACGGTGGATAGAAAGGCGCCTCATCCTTGCTTTTGGGATTAATTAGTAAAACCATGATGTTGGATTGTTCTGGCTTTAATCTTTTTCTCATCCTATTTTTCTTCAATCGATTTTAACTCTTTCTCAGCAATATTTTCCCAATCAAACTGGGCAACATATTCCACCGCCTTACGGCTTAGTGTACCCCTCCCCGTTGCGTTCTCCAAAAACTCGATAATTTTTTGAGCAAAAATATCCTTTCTTCCTACCGGAACGCTAACAAAATTGTCTTGCCAAACATCGACCAATTCAGGAAGCCCATAAGAAATAACCGGTACTCCAGCTGCCATTGCCTCACCAATAACAATTGCCCAGTTTTCTTCATATGAAGGTAATAAAAACAACTTTGACTCGGCCAGTTTAGTAAATTTTTCTTCCATATCATAAATAACGCCTAGAAATTCAATGTTTTCATCCAAACCTTTCTTGGTAACCATTTTCTGAGCTGCCTCTTCATCAATGCCAGAGCCAATCACAATTAATTTCGCCCGTGGAAGTTTCTTTATTACCTCTTCCCAAATATCAATTAAATCAAAAATCCCTTTTACTGCCTGGATTCTTTTCATAAAAACCGCTTCATACTTTTTAGTCTTGACTTTCCTGCAAATTTTTTTAATTTCTTCCAAATTTACCCCACATTCAACTATAGTTATCTTTGATAAGAAGAAACGGCCAAACAAACTCTCTCTAATTTGCTCCTTAGTAGCTTTAGAAACTGGAAGGAGTCTATCGGCAAAAAAACAGCTCAGGAGAAGACCGAGCCTTTCGCTGATTAAAAATAGGAGCGAGTTTAAAAAGGCCGACTGCTTTCTCTCCCACCATTTAATCGGTGGCAACCAATGAACAGCAACAGCCAACTTAATCCTTTGGGAATTTTTTAATTTCAGAATAACCCCTGGAATAACATCATAAATTTGCTCCGAAGAAGCATAAACCACTCCGCTATCAAACTTCCTTAATGACTTGGTTAGAAAAAGAGATTTAACAAATCTTTTTATGAAAGTGAGACGACCTGTTTCTTTTGAACTGGAAATATTATGGAGTACCACTTTTAGCCCCAGCTTTTCGCACAACCGCTGTCCCCCTTTAGAGCTCATTAAATGAATTTTATAGCTTCGTTTTTGCCAGTTCTTGGCAATTTCAATGAAGCGCATTTCCCCACCGGTAAGGCCCGGCATTCCACCTACAATCGCATTAGCAATAAAAAGAGCTTCTTTCATTTAAAATCTGGCATATTTACCATATAACATTATATAATAAATATAAGTCATAAAGATGGATTACATCTCCCATTATAAATTCACCACTAATGTGTCTTTGGTATTTTTAAAACATCTTGCCAAGTTAGTGAAAGGTAAAAAGGTTCTCGATTTGGGTTGTGGAACAGGAAAATATCTTGAATTTTTTGGCAACAATTCTCTTGGTATCGACATTTCTCCTTTAAACTTAAAAGAGGCCAAAGCAAATAAACATCGTGTTAAAAAAGGTGATTTGAATAAATTCAACAGAATTGATGAAAAATTCGAGTTTTGTTTTGTGTCTCACATACTTGAGCATGTTGAAAGACCAATTGATCTTCTGAAATTAGCCCATAAGTGCCTATTGCCAGGAGGTAAAATAATTGTTTGTGTCCCCAACCTGTTCAGTTTTATCAATATTCGCTATCCTTACTTTACCAATGATGGAAACCATCTATACGCTTTTTCTTTAAAAAATATGTTCGAGCTTTTAAAATATGCGGGCTTCGAAGTTGAATCTTATTACTTCGATTACTATAGTTCTTTAACCAACAAAATAAGATTAAATGGACTTCTTCAATATCTAAATTTTCTACCCACCATTTTAAAGATTCCCTTCGCTCACGCTTTTTGGCTGATGGCCAAGAAATCAACGAACCCTAGGCTTTAGGAGTAAACAATATTCCTTAAGAAACCAACTCTGCCTTAATATCTTAAAATTTATAAATAGAATCATTCTCTGCAACAAACTAAGACTGCCGGTTTTTTCATCCACTTTTGCATAGTCGTTGGGGTGAAAACCTGCGTGAATAATCTTCCTCTCCACGATGATGAAATCATTAGTTACCAGTTTCTCTAAACTTTTCAAAGAAAAGGTATGGGGATGACCAACATTTCGAAGTTGAGGTACCATCTCTGATAACTGCTTGACTAAGACAATAAAAGGAGCATAAACATAACTTGCTAAAAGAAAATGGCCATTGTTCTTAAGAACCCTCCTCACTTCTTTTATTACTTTTGATGGTCTATCAGTGTGGTCAATAACATTACGACATACTACCAAATCAAAAAAACTTTCCTTGAAAGGCAAATTTTCTCCTTTGCCACTAAAAATTTGAACTTCCTCTATGTTTTCGGGAAGTTTCAACTCTTTCGCTAATGGTTCTATGCCAAATTTTTTTCCTTTATCAAACAATCCAATAATGCAAGTAGGACCGCAGCCTATATCTAAGATTTTTGTTCTATCTGATACTTCTAATTTCTTAGATAAAATTCTAAAATATTTATTGTATTTCTTTTTTATTTCTTGCCATTCTTTTAAAGCAATGTTGGGGCTATTAGCCCAGCTTTCAAATTCAAACTTTTGTGCTTGTTTCCATCTCCGACTTGACATAAGCTTATTATTTTGTGGCGATGATAAAAATTCCCATTGATGACTCGTTAAGAGCTATATCTTTCTCGTTTAAGCTGTCAATGGCTTGGAAAATTTTAAAAATTGCTCGAATCAGATTAAAGCCTTTTTTTTCTGCCTCTTGCCATTCAAATTTCTCCATGGTGCTTTCAATTGAGCCTGGAACCGGCAATTTCGTGTAAAACTGCTTGCCTAAATATAAAACATTGTGATTAAAGGGAAAACAGTAATTAGTTTGAAGCTTCATTTTTTCAATTTTTAAACCAACTCTCTTTACTAATTTCTCAATTTCTTGAGGGTAATAAAGTCTAAGGTGCATTGCCCAAATGCCCCCAAAAAATCCTGAGTCTGGACTAAAATGACCACACCCCAGGTGTTCCCTTAACCAGTTTAAGGGGTCCCAAAAAAGGGGATAATTATGGTTGGGGACAGTAATAGCAATTTTACCATTTGGCTTAAGAACTCGTCTAACTTCTTTAAGCGCTCTCTCATCATCCGGGATATGCTCTAGCACTTCCGAAAGAATCACTTTATCAAAATAATTGTCTTGGTAGGGGATTTTATAAATATCACCGACTACCCAAGTTACATTTTTATTATTGCCGATCCAGCTTTTTGCTTTTTCTAGCAAAGGTTTATCGTGGTCGAAAGCAACCACTTTTACTTTAAGGAAAAGCTGAGTGATTACCATCACATAGAATCCTTCTCCACACCCACAATCTAAAATCACCTCACCGTCTTTAATCCCTAGCGACTCAATGATTTCGATCACCCTTCTCCGGAAACCCAAATCTCCCACGTTGGCCAACAATTTCTTTAACTTCGCTTTTTTTTCTTTATCCATTTTCTCAACCGTTCTTTTCACAAATTATAGGAATCTAAAATAGTCTGGGCGTTTTTATCACTGAAATGCTTTTCCGCGTAAGCCCGGCAGTTTAGTTGTAGCATTTTTAATTCATTTCTTAAGCGGAAAAATCTAAAAATTGTCTCTTCTACATTTCTTTGCGTAGGATTAACCAAAACTGAAACAGAATCGTCCAAAAAAGTCGGTAAAGAACCCAAGTTTGAGCTTAAAACTGGAGTCCCACAGGCAATCGTTTCTAAATAAACAGCGCCAAATCCTTCAGGATAAGTGGGAATACAGGCAAAAAGATCGGCCGCCGAATAGTATTCAACCAGTTTTTTTAATTCCTTAGGATTATCCTGGCTGAGAGCGCCAACATAGATAATATTTTTATGCTCTTTGCTGGCGGCATTAATTTCTTTCTCCATCGGCCCGCTACCCACAAATACAAAAGTAACGTCTTTTAGCTTGATTGCTGCTTTCAAAAGAAAACTGGCGCCCTTTTTGTCAATCATCCGGCCGACGAAAAGAACAGTCTTGCCTGACAAACCCAATCTTTTCTTGCAAACCTCTCTTCCGAGAGAAGAAAACTGCTCCAGGTCAATCCAGTTAGGATGGACCTTAATCTTTTTGCTATCAAGGCCGATTTTTATCAATTCTTTACGCGAAACTTCACTAACCGCCAGAATTTGATCAAATGAGGCAAGAACCCAGCGCATAATTTTGGCCAGCAACGGTCTGCCATTAAATTCGTAAACTGCATGGGTACTAATAACCGTTCTTTTAGGATAAATAGCGGCCAAAATCTTAGCAATCATGGCCGCTGCAAACCCATGGGCATGAATACAAACTATTTCTTGATGTTTTTTAAGATAGAAAAACAAGCTTTTGAGAAAAAGTCCAGGAAAAAGATAGAGAAAGACTAAGGGAAAATATTTTTCCAATTTATTAAACCAGCCTCGTCCAAACCAACTTACTCGCTGGATTTCCCAATATTTAGCCCTTTCCAGGTTTTCTCCTCTAGCTTTAGTTGTTAAGGGCTGATAAGTTAGAAGGTAAGAAAAGATTTCTTTTTTAGCCAAAAAATTCATTAATTTGTCCAGATGAGTTTCCACTCCACCCAAATTTGGCCGGGCAAAAGGACAAATTATTAAAACTTTATCGCTTTTCGGATAGCTATTTTTATTCGACATCGGTCTTTTTTTATTTACCTTTATTGGCAACTACTTTTATTGCCGGCCAGAAAAGGGAACTTTTATTACACAGCATTATCACTATCTTTCTCAGAAATTGGCTTTTAATCCGGTGAAGTTGAATATGGGTGTCGAACTTAGAGATTTTAATATTTTCTCTTCTAAACCCTGCCCTCTGGTGTAGAGACCGAAGTTGTGAAAAAGTTAGTTGAAGTTCATAGCCGAAAACCATATGCTTACCCCCGAGAATTTTAATATGAACTAACTCCGCAATTTGTTTCAAGATAGGGACGTTTGGGATACCTCCCCATAAAGAACGGTAAACGAGATTCCCAAGATTGAAAAATGGTAGAGCATTAACGGCAACACCATCTCTCTTCAGCACCCGATAAACGTTGTTAATAACCGTTTGCGCATTTTCAAAATGCTCAATGACCCCACCTCCGAAAAGCAAATCGATTGAACCGTTTTTAATCGGCATTGATTCGACATTACCTTGAACCAGCAGGTAGTTATATATCTCCCTTTTGTCCAGTCTTTTTTTAAGCAACTTTAAGGCGTTTAATGAAAAATCTACTCCTAAAAAAAACCAGCCCTCTTTAGCCATCGCTTCACCCAAAAATCCTTGCCCACATCCCATCTCTAAAAAAACTCTATCCTTAATCTTGCTTTTCGGTGCAGCTTCCAAAATTTGTCTTTTGGTATCAGCTAAAAAAAACTCTCTATACTCTTTTTCTGATTCTTTTTTAAAAAAACTACTCCCAAAAATATTATCCCATTTATCCAGCGATAATTGGGTGTCTCTATCAATATGTCCCAACAGACTGGGAATACCCTCAGGGGTGAATTCAAAGAATTTATTGCAATTTCGACAGTAAAGTTTTCGCCGAGAAAAACGCAAACTTGAGCGGCAGCAGGGACAAACTACATATCTGAGGATTTTTACTTTATTCATTTCCGGTTTTGATTGGGTATTTTGAAAATAAAATCGCTTGGCATCCAACAGCTTTTCCCGCTTTCAGATCGCTTTCACTATCGCCAATTAAAATCGACTCTTTTAAGTCAATGTTCAGTTCTTTCGCTGCCCTAAGAATCATTCCCGGCTTAGGCTTTCGACAATCACAATCATCTTCAAGGTTATGTGGGCAATAATAGACGGCATCAATAATTGCTCCTTTTTTTCTTAATTCTCCAATCATCTGTCGATGAATTCCTTTGACTATTTCTTCGGACACCAAACCGCGGGCAATGCCTCTCTGGTTGGTAACCACCACCACCAAATACCCCTGACGGTTGAAATTTTTTATCAGCTCCTCAATTCCCGGCAAAAACTCAAACTCCTCCCAACTTTTAACGTAATCATGAGGGGGCATTTTTTTATTGATGACCCCATCCCGATCAAGAAAAATTGCTCTTTTCGCTCCTGTCATAATTTTTCATTTAACTGGTATAAATAATCAGTAATTAAATGACCCAAAATCAAGTGGAAATCTTCAACTGGCCCATATTGATGACTGGGGACCAAAACAAAAGTATCAACCATACTCTTAACCTGACCACCATCAAAACCCAAAAAAGCAACGCTCTTCATTGACTTTTCCTTAGCGATCTTTACGACTTCGATAATATTTTTGGAATTGCCGCTTGCGCTAAGAACAATTAATAAATCTCCCTTTTTGCCCAAATTTTTTAATTGTTCCGAAAAAATCACATCATATGAACAGTCATTACCCAAAGCGGTCAAAAGCGGAACATTATTAGACAAGCAAATGACTTTAGCCCGAGTGAGCACCCTGGACAAATTACTTCCCAAAACCGTTTTATTTAAATCGCAGGCTATATGAGAGGCCGTCGCGGCACTCCCTCCATTGCCGACAATGAAAATTGTTCGCCTTCTTTTGATTTTTTTCTCCACCTCCATCGTTATTTTCACTAACTGTTTCACCTCTATTTTTCGACAAAGAGTTTCTATCGTTCGAAGATAATTCTCTGCCACTGGTCTTATCTTAACAGTACTCTTCATTCCTGATTATTGTAGATGATAACACTCCCACGGGACTCAAATTCAAATGGCATCGGTTTCAATTCCGGAAGCGCTGCACAAATTCTAGACTGCTTCTTTTCGGGAGCATAACATAACAAAAAGCCCCCACCGCCCGCTCCCAAGATTTTTCCGCCTATTGCTCCTTTTCCCCTAGCAATTTCATACCAATGGTCAATCCTTTCGTCGCTAATACCCTGGGCTAATTTCTTTTTCAGTTCCCAATTCTGATGTAACAGATTCCCAAATTCATCAAGGTTTCCTTGCTCTAAAATCACTTTTAGACTTCTCGCTAACTCGACCATCTGTCCCAATATTCCTCTTTTTTGAGCCGAATTCTGGGTCACCTCATTCTGCTTTTGCAAAACGCTGCTTGCTGGGCGAGTCAAACCGGTATATAGCATCAAAAGATTTTCCTGCAATTTGCGCCTGACAGCCTCCCGACAATTGATGGGAATTACATTAACACTCCCATTACAATTAAACTGAATATAATTCAATCCGCCAAAAGCAGCCGCATATTGATCCTGTTTGCCAATCGGCTTACCACATTTTTTAATTTCAATTTCACAAGCTTCACTGGCCAACTGTTCTCTTGAAACTGACTCTCTTTTAAAAGCATGAAGGGCACTCAAAAGCCCAACTGTATAAGAACTCGAAGAACCCAAGCCTGTCCCTTTAGATGGAATATCAGAAATTGAAGTTATTTCAACTCCTTTTTTAATCCCCGTTAAAAGGAGCGCTTCTCTAATAAGCTCATGTTTTAAATCTTGGGGTTTTTTGGCAAATTCCGTAATCGAATAACTAGCCCTAATTAAATCGTCAAATTTTTTATTGACATTAATATAGACATATTTATTAATCGTTGTACTAACAACTGCGCCAGGCCGAAATTTATAAAATGAAGCCAAATCACTGCCGCCCCCACAAAAACTAATCCTTAGAGGAGTTCTAGAAATAATCATCTTAGTTTACTGACCCCATCCTTTCCGGCTCATTTCGCCAATTTTAACCTTGGATAAAAGGGTTTCTGTGCCATAAACCCAAAGGGTAACTAAACAGGCAATCGGATGGAAAAGCCAGGCCTTGTCAGGCTTTCGAAGATAACCTTTTATGGCTTGATAAAAAAGAGGCAAAAGAAAAACCGAAGCTAAAATAAAATAAAGCTGTTTACCCATTTGTCTTTGGTAGGTCCCTTTTCTGGTTTTTTTCTTCTCCAGATAGAAAAAGTCTTTCGCTCTTCTTTTTTGCTTCCGATAAAAATCTCGAAAACGGTGACAAAAATCGTGAGTTATGCTGACCTTAACTTTAGCAAAATAAAAAGGTTGTTTGCTGGCAAGAAAATAAGGAATATCGGTATCAAAAAGGTAATTCTCCCGACCGACAGTTTCTTTAAGAACTTTTGCCCGCCAGATAGTTCCATTTGCTCCAACTGTCGGTAACGCTTGACCACTCATTTTTATCTTAATAAAATTGCCCTTGTCTTCCTGCGGTAGCGCTAGTCCGGTCCATTTTCCGGAAATAAAACAGCGTTTATCGTAGTTGCCGATAAAAAAACAGTACGGATCGTTCATCCCCAAAAGAGCGCAATAGCGATTAATAAGCGAATCATTTCTTCTATGAGTAAATTCCCAAGGCTCAGCACCTAAAATCTCTTTATCAGAAAAAGGCTCAACCATTTTCTTAAGCCAAAATTTGTCTGGTAAAAAATTATCAGAATCAACCAGAGCCACCAACTCTCCTTTTGCCTGTCGCAAGGCAGTTGCCTTGCCTGCCTCTGCAGTTTTTAGAGGATTCTGACAAACCTGTGTTTCAAATTCTTTGGCAATTTCTAGTGTTTTATCAGTCGAACCACCATCAGCAATAATAATCTCGACCTTGGACTTTGGGTAATCCTGCTCATAAATTGACTTCAGGCAGGTTTCAAGAACTCTGGCGGCGTTAAGAGTGGGAATTAAAACTGAAACTGACAGTAAATTTTTATTGTTTTCTATCAAATTCTTTCAGGTCAAAGTTATTAATTAATCGATAAATGAAAAAATATGCCAATGGTTTAGGCGAAACGTAAATCTGATCCCAAAACATGTGTCCAAAATAGGCCAATGTCGCTGCCCATTGCAAACCCTCAATCGATAACTTAATCCGTAAAAGATTTCCCAAAAAGTAAATCAAAGGCAAAAATTCCCAGCCGTGAAAAGGAACATAGGTTTTTTTAGAACCTCTAGCATAAACTGATGGGGTAAAGAATTCCTTTAAGCTAAAATTTCTTTTTTTCCATTTTAAATAATCAAAGAGATGGTCAACATCAACAAAAAAGCCAAACAAAAAGGCTATTGGCATCAACCTTAAATCATGAAAAAAAATAAATAAAATAATTGACAATCCCAAGGTTAATAAAAAATGGATTAATTCATGTTTTAACATTTTTTAAATTCTCCCCTTAGGTTTTACTTAAATTCTAAAAGTTTTCCTAAATACTTAAAACCCTGAAAAGCAACATATTTAAAACCGTCAAGACTCCTAAACTGTTTAAGGGTATTAATAAAAAAAGTTTTATTCCAAATCGAGCTACTGTAAAACTCTCTTACTACTGAAAGGAGCTTTTTATCGGAAACACCTGCTTTCATAACCGGCTCTCTCATGTCATAGCGATTCCAGTCTAAAGTCTTAAGACAACTATTTCTAAGACACTCCTGGAAAAGAGGTGTTCCCGGATAAGGAATTACTATTGTCGCTTGCATGGAATCCACTAGTCCTTTTCGAAACAGTCTTTTAGTAAATCCAAGGGTTTTAGCAATTTCTTTTTCTCCTTCCCAGGGGTAACCCACCATTACCGTCACGTGAGGCCAAAGTTTTGCTTTCTTAGCTGCCCTAAGAGCTGGTTCAATTTGTTCAATTTTTAAATTTTTGTTCAGGCGCTTAAGAGTTTCCTGACTAGCGGATTCCAAGCCATAAAGAATAAACCTAAAACCGGCTCTACCCATTAGTAGGTAATCTTTTTCAGCCAAGCCAGAATTAAATCGCATATTGCAATTAATTCTAATTTTTTTATGGTAGCCCTTTTTAATGATTTCCTGGCAAAACTCCCGTAGCCAATCTCTCACTGGAAAAGTTCCAGAGTCATCCATAATTTCTTTAACATGGTAATTCTCGACCAAGTTCTCGACTTCAGCCACTGCTTTTTTGACGCTCATCGCTCGGAATTTTTTTCCCGGGAATAAAGTCGTCCAACTACAAAAACTGCATCTCCCCCACCAGCAATCCCGACCAAACATGGTATAGGCTCCCGGTGCCCGATAGAAATTAGAGTTTTTGTAAGCATAAAGCTGCCACTTGGTTAAGTCCCGGTCTATCAAGGGCAGTTCGTCTAAACTATGCTTTAATTCAAACTTACCCGTATTCTTAATTTCTGGTTTCCCAATTTTTTTCGACTTCTCCCTATACCAAACTCCCGACTCAAGCTTTTCTTTTTTACTTAAGTGGTTAGCGATATTCCAAAGACTAAAATCATAATCTCCGCCGGTAATCACAAAATCCACTAAAGAGTTTTCCATGCTTTCCTCTGGGAGGGCAGTAACATGGTCACCCATCAAAACTATTTTAAACTGGGGAAAATCCTTTTTTAACTTATTTATAATTTCCCAGTGGTATTTTACTACCGGAGTTTTTGTTTCTATGGCAATCAGATCTGGCTGAATTCTAAAAAGTTCTTCCTCCCAATCGTCATAACTCATCTTCTCCGCCAATCCGTCCAGCCAGTAAACCTTGTACCCTTTTTCTTTCAATAAGCTGGCCGCATAAGCAGGGATAACCGGATAAATAAAGTAAGAGATTAATCCTCCTTTGGTCCATTGGAACTGTCGATTTTGTGAAAGTTGGGGAATCTCTTCGCGACTGCTTAACGGCGGATAACCAATAACAATCTTCATGACTGAAGCAATTATAGTCTTTTAGGCTTAAAAGGTAAACGAGGTTTAAGAGGTTTAAAATGAGAAATCAGAAGATAAATCCCGGCAGAAAGCAATGTTGAAATACTGATAAAAATTCCTACCCCATATATCGCCATTGGCTTAAACTGAATGATAATTTTATAATTTCCCCTTTTGATCAGATACCAACCATTAGCAAAGCCATTAACCATTAAATGCTGGCCTGGTTCAGAAATCGTCCAGCCAGGATGAAAACCTTCAGAGAGAACTAAAAAATAGGGCTCTTTCGCATTCTCAACTTCCACCTCATAAAAAGACGAATTTATTTTGTTGGAAGTAATTGAGGGTAAACTACCTTTATTCTCTGGTCCGACATATCGTAAAAGCAGAGGGTTGGTGAAAACTCTTTCTACCGAAACTCCATCTATCAAGGCTTCTGTTTGAAGATTTAAGACGTCTTGACCCAAACCACCCTCCGCCAAAAAAGCAATTCCTATTCTCTCGAATCCAGGATTCGAACGAAAATTAATTTCATAGCTTTTCCAAGAAGAAGATAAGGGTAGTAAGGTGCTCGAAAATGCTGTAGGAAGATTTGAAATCCCAAATCGATTTGAAATAATAGGATTAAAATTCGGGCTCAAGCTGTCCTCAGAATTCTCCCAAATTACGAAAGAAACAGGCTTTCCTTTTAGATTTTTGACGCTAAAGCTTATCTTGTAAATATCACCCGGCCGTGAATGACTAATTGGTTGAAAAACAGCCACTGACTGGCGCGTAGCAGTAAGCCTCAATGAATTTTTACCCTCAAAAGCGTCAGGAAAAACAGAAACCTGATCTTCGGCTTTAGAAAGCAAAGGGCTAAATGGATTAACTGCCCCCTCCCATAGTCCTTTTTCAAAAGAGTTATTAGGGATAAGATTAATCGCCTTTGGTAGAACAATAATGATTCTGTGAGATCCTTCCCCTAACTCAATTTTTCCTAAATTGATCAGATTATCACCATAAGAAGTAAAAGCCTTTCCTTCCAAAGGCTGGTCGTCAAGATACAAAGGGAGAATATCCTTGTCTGACTGGTAATATTTCTTAAAATCATCGTCACAAATAAAAACATCATAGCCTCCTGCTTGGGGCACAGAAAATTCATAGACCACTTTTTGAAAATCTATCTTTCCATCAACCTGCACAAAAGAAGATCCTTTCCAAGTATAATAATCATCAAATCTATCAAGGCCCAAATTCGAGGCATTTTGATTTTTAAAAATAAGACTATTTTTTTCAGAAGCATTTAAAAATTCCGTCACTTCCGCAATCGCTTCTATCTCCCCATCAATGCCGATAATTTTGTCAGAAACAAAAACCTGCGGCAAAACATAATCTTCGGGAATCGTAAATACATCAATTTCTCCGAACTTTTTTTTCAAAGTTATTTCTTTTTGATTTAGCAAAAAACTTTCAATGTTATTTTGGGTATGAGCAAACCACCAATTATGACCACGAATAAGATCCCAATTAGTATCTTTACTAAAAACCAGGTATTTTATATTCATCAGTCCTAGAATCTTAAACACTTGTTGTAAATTAGTTCTTCTTTCAATCAAACCACCAACGATCTCTGCTAGCTTGTAGGTTTCGCCAGTATTCACACTAACAGTAGGTTTATCAATTAGCCATCGAGATAAATCGGGGCCAGAATAACCTTCCTCCCAGTTGAACGCCAAATGGTAAGTCTTAGTCATGGGAAGGGGAAGAATTCTAGAAAACTTCTCATCAAGATTAATATATTCCCAAACATCTTCCCAATATTCAGGAATCTTTAATCTCTCTCCTGCAAGAACTTTACTTTTTGAACGAATTACCTCTCCGTTCCAGAAAGGAAAAACTAAAAAAACAAATAAAGCTAGCCAAGCAGCCGAAAAAAGGAGATAAACAAAATTGCCTACTTTTCTAAACAGCCACTGATGGAGCATCAGAAAACCATATCCTAAAAGAACGGCAAAAACAGGAGCAAGAATCATCCCAAAGAAAAGGAAGTTGGCCCTGGTAATCAAGTTTAATAAAGGAAGCTTTTGGTATATCCAAACAAGGATTCCCCCAAATGGGGGATTAGCGCCACTAATGCCCACAAGGCCAAGAACTATGACTGTAAGACAGAAATAAAATAACGGCTTCTTTTTCACTTCTGGATTTAAAAACCCCAGAAAAACAATTATGGGAATAAGAAAACTAAAGATTTTTATAATTGGAGAGTTATAGTAGTTTTCATAAGGGTAATATGGTTCTCCTTTATAACCCGAATGAAGAGACCAAAGGCCAAACAATCTAATTGCTTCAACAATTTTGGCACTATTAAGCTTGAAGGAGTCAATATCCGACATTACCGTTGGCAAATGGGCAGCGGTAAAAGACTCTTTTACTGACCACACTTGGGGCAAAAGCCAATAAGCATTGAAGGCTAACCAAAGACCAACAAAAATGGCTGAATACCTAACTACAAAGGCCCGATTCTGTTTTTCTGAAAAAAACAACGACAGAAAGAAGATGAATATTAAAGACCAATGGACAATAAAACTTCTCGGATTGGCATAAGCGGTGGTAGTGAGCAAACCCCAAGCAATTAAAACCGTCACAATATAAGACAAACCCCTTTTCTCTTTTAATCCTTTTAAATAAAACCCCAGGCAAAGAGGACTAAAGGCATAAGGCATTTGGAAAGAACCTTGAGAGATTCGCCAAATGACCATCATTGAAAAAGGGTTGAGCATATAAAAAAGACTAGCCATTAGTTTGCCTAGACGCGACATTTTCAAAACCGAACAAAGAAAATACATCGAAATCCCCCCACCGGCAAACCAGAGATAAATAAGAAATTTTTCATAAGTTAATGCAGAAAAACCAATTTTTTGGAAAAAACCACCCAAAAGGGCAAAAGGAACCAAAGTAGTAATTTGCCGATAAGCCGGATAACCAAAAGATGAAGATTCTTCCCATAAAGACAAAATTATTTTCAGATATTTTGACAAATTTAAAGGAAAGTCAAAATCACCTCCGGTAATGAAATTGTCACCACGAAACCAAGTTAGTGATAAACACCCCAAAAGAAGAATTATTAGCAAGTCAACAACTGTCGAATTCTTAAAAACTTGCTTGAGATTTTTTTTAAAACTAGAAAGCACAGAAAAAACTCCTGGAGAAGTTCTCCAATATGATATATTATTCTTCTTATGCTAGAGTATAGCACTAATCCATGAGACTCAATCAACAACAAAAAAAATTTCTCAAGAAAAACCTCAAACAGCTTTCTTTGAGCGAGATTGCCAAAAAACTTTCCATCCCAGAAGAAGAGCTTCTTAAATACCTTAAATCAATTTGGTCGGAACAAAAATATCAAAAATACCTTCATCTCCAAAAACAAATTAAAACTTCCTCACAACACTTACAAACAGCCACCGATTTAAGCCTTTGGTTTAAGCAAAACTATTGGGCTTTGGCTTTCCTTTGCCTGCTCGTTTTAACAGTTTACTTTAATTCCTTAGGCAATGAGTTTCTCTCTGATGATATTCCGACCATCGTGGAAAACGAAAATATTGCCAACTACGGCTACTATCTCAAAAACTATCCTTTATTACTGCTAAGACATTTCTATTTAATTACCGTCTACAAGATTTTCGGCCTTCAACCAGTTTTTTTTAGGCTGGGAAACATTTTCTTTCATTTAGGCTCTGTCATGCTTATTTACGGGATTTTCTCTTTTCTGACTACTCCTTTCCTCGCTCTTTCAGTCTCTTCTATTTTTGCCGTTCACCCAATCCTAATTGAAGCAGTCGCTTGGATTTCTGGGGGAATTCACGCCCAGTACGCCTTTTTTCTGCTCCTTTCATTCGGCTTTTATCTCCTCGCCAGAAAAAAGACTCTTAACAAATATTATTTATTTTCTTTAATTAGCTTTATTTTAGCTTTATCCTCTTGCGAAAAAGCTGTTCCCTTGCCCTTGATAATTTTTGCCTTTGAATTATCCTTAGGCCAACTCTCAAAATTCTGGAAGAAAATTATTCCCTACTTTATCTTAAGCGGAGTCTGGGCTTTTTGGGTGCTTTTTGGCGGGGCTTTTGCCGGCAAAACCACTGCTCTTAGAACTGAATATTACCAGCAAGGCGGATTTTACAATCCCTTAACTCAAGTTCCAACTGCGATTACCTCTTATCTTAAGCTTATTTTCTGGCCGGATAAATTAACCCTTTATCACTCTGAAATGCTTTTTTCTACCGGAGAATACCTCATCATGGCTTTGATAACCTTGGGATTTTTTGGTCTTATTGTCTACACTTTCTTTAAAAAGAAATATCGCCATTGTTCTTTCTGGCTAGCCTTTTTTGTGATTGCCTTGCTTCCGATGTTAACCCCTATAAAAATAGGCTGGATTGTGGCCGAGCGCTATGTTTATTTAGGCTCCATAGGAATTTTTGCAATTGTCGGCATGGGAATTGAAAAAGTTAGTCATTGGGCAAAAAGCAAGGAATTTGGCTATCTGGTCTTGGGCACCCTTCTAGTCATCCTCTCAATCCGTACCATTATCAGAAATGTTGATTGGAAAAACCAAGATAATCTTTGGCTGGCCGCTGGCAAAACTTCTCCTACCAGCCCGCAAAATCACAACAACCTTGGAGACCTTTATTCAAGAAGAGGAGAATTTGAAAAAGCAGTAGCAGAGTTTAAGACAGCAATTGCTTTGCTTCCTAACTATGGCGATGCTTACCATAACCTGGCCAACACTTATTTGCAAATGAATAAAATAGACCTGGCGATCAGCAACTACCAAAAGGCCTTAGAATGCAATCCTCGCCTTTGGCAATCGCATCAAAATCTGGCAGCGATTTTTGCTCAAACTGGTCAGCTTGATTTGGCAGAAGAGCACCTTAAAAAAGCCCTTTCTCTTAATCCGGAAAGCCCCGGACTCCATGTTAGTGCGGGAATAGTTTACCTGGAAACAAATAAAAAAGAAGCGGCTAAAGCAGAATTTAAAAAAGCTCTTGAAATTGACCCGACTAACCAAAAAGCCCAAGAATTTTTAAAATCTTTCTAGCCGCCAATATAAACTTTCTTTTTAGTATCAACTTTATGAGGACGGGTTTTAAGCTGCTTTTGGAAATAACCAAAGGGGAAAAGGAGGCCATAAACCAAATGGGTCAGGGGAATTGCCAATCCAACTAATAAGACAAGAAAAATGTCTTTCTCCTTCAGCCAAATCTTTAGAAGAGTAAAAATAAGAAGGAGCAAGTAGCAAGTAGCTAGTAGCAAGTAAAGAAGGCGAAAGGACGGAAGGACCAAAGCAAGAATTAAACCCAGAATCCCTCCATAGGCAAAGAACGAAGGGATGAGATAACCGAAACGAAAAGAGGTTTTGGGGAAAATACGGGCAAAGTGTCCTCTCCTTAAGGCATATCGGCTAATTTGCTTTAAATGGGGTAAAAAAACTGCTCGGCGGTGATGAAAAACTAAAACCTTTGGGAAATAAATAATTTTTTTACCCAATTCAACCAAATCTAAGCATAATTTCGTATCTTCTCCTGGCCAGTGGTTAACATCAAAACCGCCGATTTCCTCAAAATCTCTTTTTTTCACCAGTAAATTAACCGAAGGAAAATCTTCAACTTCTCGTCTTGGTTTAACCCGATTGCGGTATACCCCAGCTCCTCCGCTGCCCAACCAACTGGCCCAAACCCAACCAGAAGCTTTTTGATAAACGCTGTCTTGGACCGGAGTCAGAGTTGGCCCACAAACTCCAGCAACTTCCTGGCTTTTGCCAAAAACCTTCAAAGCATTCTTCAACCAGTTTTTGGTCGGATAAGAATCATCATCCAAAAACGCCAGTATTTCTCCTTGGGCTTTTTTTGCCCCCAAATTTCTTTTGAATGCAGGCATCGGCTCGCCGCTGGCGATCACTTTTGTTCCGGCAAGTTTTTCTTTTTTATCAGTCACAATAATGATTTCAAAGTTCTTTTCCGTTTGTTTTTGCAGAAAACTGACCGTTTCCCGAACATAAGGAGTAATGGTTCTAACAGGGATAATTACCGAAGCTTTGATTTTGCTCATCCGACATTAATCCTCATATCTAGCTCTTTGTCGTAAACCCATTTTCGTTTATTATTATCATCGTAATACTTTAAAAACCTCAAACGATAAATAATCGCTAGAGTATCTAAGAATGATCCCCACAGTCCACTGGACTTAAAAAAATCTTTCAATTTAAATGCATGACTAAGGTCATCCATTCGATAACTTAGTTTTATTGGTGCTTCATATATCCTCTTAAAACCCAAATGACGAGAAACTACTAGCATTTCTAAATCAAAACAATATCTTTTTACGATCAGTCTCGGTAGAACACTCTCCACTACTTTACGACGGAAAATTTTCAAACCAGCCTGAGTATCTCTAACGCTTAGACCAGTAAAAACCCTAACAAACAATTGATAAAGTAGACTAATAATTCTCCGGTCGAGTGGATAATCTACCTGAGAGACAGGATGCCGCTTAGAACCGACGATTATATCCGCCTCATACCATTCCATATGCTCGAGTATCATTCTCAGACCGTTTGGATCAATTTCCATACCGGCATCAATAAAAGCAATTAAACCTCCTCTTGCCCGAGCCATTCCGTATCTAACTGCATAGCCTTTTCCCCGGTTAGTTTTATAACCAATAACTTTTATTTTTGAAGACTTAATTTTTTTTGCTTTTTCATAAGTTTTGTCCACCTTGCCGTCAACGACACAAATGATTTCATAATCATAGCGAATTTGGCTTAAAACTCTTTCTATATTTTCCAAGTCCTTAACAATGGTCTGGGCCTGTTTATAGGCAGGAACAATCACGGAAAGCAAAGTTTTTTTCATACTTTGGATAGGCTGGGAATATTCAAGGATTGGCTTGTGCGAATCTTGGCTCTTTTTATTCTAAAATAATAAACCAGCAATCCTGTCAGCAAAAGGGTCATTGTCAAAATATTCGCCTTAACTATTTGGCCAATGGTTTGATGATAGCAAGCAATTAAAACAATTTGCAAAACAGCTATTAAAGCTAGAAAAATAATTACTTTTGTCTTGGAAATAGAAAGATAAAAATTTATTAAAAGCGAACAAAGAGAATAAAGAGAAATAAAAATAGCAAAAGCTCCCAAATTGGGAACAATCTTTAGGTAATCTTTACCAAACAAAAGATTAATCATTAAACCAGGGAAAAGAAAATATATTAAAGCAATTAAAAAAGAGGCTCCCAAAACCAGAACAAAGCTTAGTTCAATCGTTCGATAATAATCCTCACCTTTAGCTTGACCCTTGGAAACTAAGGGAAACATTACCTGAACAATTGGAAAAGAGGCAAAGAAAATCACTTTGCCCAAGACCGAGAGAGCGGCATAAAAACCGGCTTCCAAAGAGGGTAAAAAATAACGAGCCAAAATAATATCAACCGTATAAAAAGAAGTTAAAGAAAGATTAGAAACAAAAACCGCCAGAGAATACTGGCCCAGCTTTTCAAAAGATTCCCTGATATTAATTTTGCCTTTTACTTTTAAGTCAAACTTTTCTGTTAAAAATTTATAACCAAGAAGGATTGATAAACCAGTAGCCAAAACCAGAGCGTAGACTGCCCCGCCAACCCGAAAACCTAAAAATACCAACAAAAGAGCCATTAAAAGTTTTGACCAGGAACCAAAAATGCTAAACAAGCTCAACTTTGCAAACTGGGCCATTCCCTGTAAAGAAGCGGCACAAAGAGCAAGAAAAATTCCCAAATAAGCAAAAAGACTGACTCCTAAAAAAAGCCCAAAAGAGTCAAGCCTAAGCAAATTTTTTAAAAAAGGAAAGGCGGCTAAAAAGAGAACCAAACAAAGAAAACCCCAACCAGAAAGTTTTTGAGAAAGGGTTTTAACAAAGAGAGAAATCTTTTCTTTATTATCACTCTCCTTAGAGACAAATTTTACGACTACTAAACTCAAAACCGATATTGGTACATTTAAAAAATAAGCAAGAGAGATTAAACTTTCCAAAACGCCATAATCTTGAGGGCCTAGAATCCTCCCCATTAGAAGGTGAAATAGATAAGCGCCAAAATTGGCCAAAGCAGCCCCTATTAAAACTACTAAGCTCCCTTTTAGCAAAAGGTTGCTGATAATCAACTGATAAATCCTTTTTTTCATGAGGAAAGCGGATAACTATGATACCCAATAGCCTTGGAAAAATAAAAGACTATAAACAATTAAGCCTAAGCCAAAAATCGAATAGAGAAATACTCGTAAAGCTCTGCTTTTAATTAACCCCAAAATTATAAAACAAGGGAAAATAGCCAGCACATAACGCGGAAGAGAAGAAAAAGTTCCTGACAGGGTTGGAAGCAAATAAGCAAAAACCGCAAAGATTAGATAAGAGGCCCTGATTTTTTTCTTGTAAGCAAGGACAATTAAGAAAAGGAAAAGAATCGCCGACAGGCATTCTAACCAAACACTGAGATAAAGAACATCTCGCCTGGTGGTTAAAATCATTTTGATGTACCGCCAAAAAACTTGGTAAAGCAAAATAATTTTCCCTCCGCTTCTTTCAGCGCCAAAAAAGGGCTGAGTATGAATAAACATTAGGGGATCGCCATATTTTAGCCAAAGAGAACGCATAAAAAACAAAAGACCACTAGGCGCGAGCAATAAAGGGAGGAAATTTTTAATTTTCAATTTATAGTTTTTGTTTTTATATTCCTGGTACCATTCCCAAATTAGGGCCGGAAAAAGAAAAATACCGATTACCCTTGTGTAAGAAGCCAAACCGCCCAAAATTCCTGCCAAAAACCATTTTTGCTTTCTGGCAGCATAAAAGCAAGCCAGGATGAGTAATAAAAAGAGGCCTTCGCTGTAAGCCATTCCTAAGAAAAAGGCAGTCGGAAAAAGAAGAAAAAAAATCAAACTTCTTTTAGCCGTAGGCTCATCAAAATCAAGATTAACCAGTCGATAAAAAATAAACAAGGCCAGCAAAAAAGAAGCATTGGAAATAAAAAGGGCGGCCAAAAGATTATTCCCCCCAAAAATTTGACTCAAACGACTAATCAGTTTCGGATAAAAAGGAAAAAAGACTTGTTGGTGTAAGCCATAACCGTAACGGCTAATGCCCAGATAGTGAGCTCCGTCAAAATTTGCCCGATTCCAAAGAAAAATAAAACTTTTGTCTTTTTCATTGTACATGAAGCGTTCCTGAGAGGCTAAAAATTTAGGGGCAATAAAGGCGAGCAGGTTTATTACTAGCTGCCAAACAACAAAAATGCCGAAAACAAATTTAAAAACTCCTTTTTTTTCTTTCTTTTTCATTTTTCTGGGGTGTTTTTAACTTAAAACTTTTCTATAAACTTCAATTGTTTTTGCGGCTGTCTTTTCCCAAGAAAATTCTTTTACTCTTCTAAAGCCTTTCTCAATTAGTCTTTCTCTTAAGCTCTTATCGCCAAGCACTTTTTCGATCCCCTTGACAATATCTTCTTGAGAGTAAGGATCAACTAAAATTGCCGCCTCGCCTGCCACTTCAGGCATACTGGAAACATTGCCTGTCACGACCGGGCAACCCGAAGCCATTGCTTCCAATATCTGAATTCCAAAACCTTCATAAAAAGAGGCTTGGCAGCAAACTGAGGCCAAATTATAAAGACGAACTAGGTCTTTGTCTGGCACAAATCCTAGAAATAAAACTCGCTTAACTATGTCCAACTCCTTAATCAAAGCAGTTAACTCTTTGATCTCTTTTAAACGCCGATTTTTAAAAGCCTTACCAACCAAAATCAAGTAAGACTCCTTTTGGGACAAGCTGGCAAAAGCTCTCAGTAGGCCCGGTAAATTCTTGTTATAGTTAACATCGCCCACATAAAGAATAAAACTATCCGGTAAGTGGTACTTTTTTTTCACCAGACTTTGCCAACAACCGCCTCTGGGTAGCTTTTTAAAATTTTCATCGGCTGCCAAATAAATTACTTCAATTTTCTCTTTTGGAACTCTTAAAAATTTAACAATGTCCTTCTTGGAGTTTTCTGAATCAGTAATTACAGCAGCAACCCCTTTCAAGGACTGTTTTTGCAAAAAGAATTTAATCTTTCCTTTAAAGCCTGATGGATAAGCCTGGGGAAAAACCAAAGGAGTACAATCATGAATAGTCACAACGGTTTTTTTCTTTTTAAAAAAGGAAAGCGTTAGGAAAAAAAAGTCAAAATAAGGATAGTGAATCAGGTCAACACTGTTAAAGTCAAAACCCCTTTTAATTTCCAGAACTCTGAGCTTTCGGTTGGAACGTAAAGCCGGTAAAAGTTGACTAGTATATTTGCCAATTCCCCGAAAAGCACTCGGGCCCTGAAGGACACTAGTATCAATGGCAACTTTAAGCATATTTTCTAAACCCAATCTTTGGTGGTTCTGTTTTCCTGGGTTTTCCTCATCTCCCAATATTTGACATAAGCAGCGGTGTGATGGAGCCCTGAATATAAGGCAAAAACAAATCCCGGAAAACCGTCAAGAAAACCAGCGTGTCTTAAAAAAAGAGAGAGAAAAGTCTGCAAAGGCTTCCAAACTATATATTTTAAAAAGCTCCCAACTCCTAAGGAAATTTTTTCTTGATAAAGTTCGTTGGCAGAGAGTGTTGAATAACGATTGTCTTTGGTAATGTAAACTGAAAAGCTAGGCGTAGGCAAATGAATCATCGGATTTTCGAGCCAGCCAACTTCCCCTTTAACCTGCATTTGCTCATGAACACTTTGGCAAGGAAGGTAAGCCTTGCCTTTTTTAAACAATCTGATTACTGGATCAGGGTATTGGCCGCCTTTTTTTATCCAATGACCTAAAAACATTTTTTTCCGCTTAATCCAATAAGCTGCCGCAAGCTTTTCTTGATTGGCGCTCTCAACAATCTCTCTAATTTCTTTGGCCAGCTCGGGAGTAACCATTTCATCAGCATCAAGCTGTAAAATCCAATCTCCACGGCACTTATCAATCGCTTCTTGCTTATTGAGATGAAAAATTGGTTTATTGCTAGTAACTATCACCCTTGCCCCAAAGCTCTTGGCAATCTCTACTGTTTTATCAGTTGAAGAGCCGTCAACCACCACAATCTCATCGGCTAGGTCTCTAACGCTTTTTAAGCAGTCTGCCAAACATTTATCTTCGTTAAATGTGGCTAAAGCGACTGATAATCTATTTTTCGATGATTCTAAAGGCTTCGGTTTTGCCATCTTTAAAGTAAATCCTTTTCGCTATTGTAGCAGAATCAGGTATCTCGTTGGAAGAACCTATAATCATTACTCGCTTATCAGAGCTTTCTGCTCTCCAGTCAATCGGTCCAAAATAATACTTGTCAAAATTCTCAACCGTGGAAAAACCGTACTGATCGCGAGGAGTAAGTCTGGCCTGTTTTTGAAATTTTTGGGGCGGATATTTTAAGTAAAAAGCCAGTAAAATATAGGGCTGGTCGTAGTGATTGGTTACCCGGATTTCATCAAAACGATTTTGGTTTTCCGAGATATATTGACTCAGCTCCTCAAATCCATATTCCCAAGCGGCTGGATAAATTTTCGGATAATGGACATAATATTGATGCAAGTAAAAACTAAAATTCCAAAGGTAGGCAAGAAGGAAAAATGAACAAAGAGCCGCTAGATAGGGCTTTTTTAATTTCTTTTGCAGCTCTTCATAAGCTCCAAACAAACCGTAACCAGTAATTATGGCTAAAGGAATTACCATATTTAAAGCTCTGATGGCATGAGGAGACTGAAAAGTTAGGGCCGAAGCCGCTGGCGCCACTGCCAACCACCAAAGAATTGATTGCCAACCTAAAGGCTTTTTTTTAACCAGGAAATAAAAACCCAAAATTAGCAAGGGAATTTCTAGCAAATATAATTGTCCCATCTCGGGAATGCGGTTTCGCTGAATTCCGTCTCCAGAAATAAAAAGAAAATTCCCCTCAAAATGACGCAGCCAGTTGTCTAAAAATTGAAGACCATATTCGAAATATTTATTGTGTACCAACTTAGTAGTAAAACCAAAAGGGTTCTGATGCTGACCCCTTAATTCATTCACTCTCCACAAAGGCCCTTGGTCGGCAAAAATCCCTACTCCGGAAAATCTTGAAGCGCCCGCCTCTCCAGTCATTGAAAGCAAAAGGAAAAACAGTAAAACTGCTCCGATTCCAGCTCCGGAAACAATCCCTTTAAAATTTTTCTTAAGAAATACTTCTTTTCGGTTGAAAAAAACCAAACCTACCACGAGCAAGGGAACTACTAGACGAGCACTATGATAAGTAAACATCGCTGCCAACAAAAACAAGGCAGAAAACATAAAATAGCGGGGTTTCTTAAGGGCTTTGAAAAAAAGATAAACCCCTAAAATTATAAAAAAAGTCGCTGTATTACTCTCCCAGCCACCGCGAGAAAAATGCAGATGCCAAGGGCTGATGGCTAAAACCAAAGAAGCCAAAAAAGCCGCTTTTTTAGAAAAAAGTTCTGAGACCAGAAAATAAAGAACCAGCACGCTAAAAGCACCTAAAATTGCCGAAGGTAATCTCACTGCCCAAACGTTTAAACCAAGAACTTTTACAAAAGGAAGGACTAAATAAAAATACAGTCCCGGTTTATAATCATTAAAGGATTGAAAATTTATGGGCCAAGGATGACCAAATTCATCCTTTCCAGTCTGGAGCAAAGAGTAAGCATTGTAGCCGATAGCCGCCTCATCAGCATTTAGGCCGGCCGGATACTGGTCCAGCTTCCATACGCGCAAAAAAAGGGCGAAGATAAAAACCAACACTAGTGGCCAATAATGGTTAATTTTAAGCATTTAAATCCTATTTTGTCTCCACAATTCTGAAGGATGTTTTGCCATTGGGAAAGGCAAGTTCTTTCAGAACCACAAACTGATCTTCATAGCCTAAAAGATCCACGATGGGCAAGCCAAACTCATTATCAACAAAAAGCGAATTGGCAATCCCTCGATCGTCTGGCCAGTAAACTTTTCTAAACTCAATTTTGCCGATTCTTTCTACCTGGCCCACATCCCCATACTCATTTTCTTTAAGGCTGGCAATCTTTTGATATTCTTCTGGATCAAACTTAGTATAAAACAAGTAAAAGATATATGGCTGGCCATACTTAGTGGTGATAACCACCTTATCTTTTTTCTCAATTAAGGGTTGGATGTAGTTTACCATTTCTCGATATCCCACTAGCCGATCTTGAGCATTAATTTGAGGATCATGAATAAAGTAGAAATCTAAAAAACGAAGACAGAAAAGAGCATAAGTAATAATCAAGGCAATCAGGCTCAATCGCCGGACTATATTTCGATTGGCCAGAAACTTAAGTAAACTATCAATTCCCGAGGCGATAATAAAAACCAAAGGAATCACCATGGTAAAAGAACGAACCGAGGAAATAATGTCGCGAGTTAAGGCCGAAGGAAGCGGCGCTAAAACCAGCCAATAAAGCATAAAATTTTCCCAGGGTTTTCTTGGCCGATTAAAAAGTGCTCCTAATCCTAAAATAATCAAAACAATTTCCGAAAAGTAAAAAAGGCCATGACCAGCTACTCCATTGCGGGGATTAGACCAGTCGCCAGTAAAAAAAAGAAATTTTGGAGAAAAGTGATTTAAGTATCGGCCTAAAACAGAGCGGGTAAAAAATATTGGCGAGCTGTGAAAACCAAGCCAGGCCAAATAACTACCCTCATCCTGCTCTTTTATCATTGCGGTTTCTTCGGTTGAGCGGGGATAAGAAAACAAACTCATCACTTTTAATCTTCCTCCCTTGCCGCCAAGAGTAAGTAAGTTAAACAATAAAAAGCTAACCCCTAAAATCGTCAAAAATACTGCTTTCGGCTTTCGAGGAACTGATTTTACTTCTTTTCGAAAGAAAAAAACAAAACCCAACAAAAGAGCAGGAATCAAAGCCTTGGCTGACTGATAAGTAAAAAGGGCCAAAACAAAAACCAGACTGGAAGCATAAAGCCAAAAGTTTTTCTTGCTATTTAGATATTTGATTACTAGCCAAAAGCCTAAAATTAACTCAAAAGTCATCAAATTTAATTCCCAAGCTCCCCGGGAGAAATTAATATGCCAAGGGTTAACGGCCAAAACCAAGCCAATGATTAAAGCTAGATTCAAGTATTTCTTTCCCATTGCCTCAAAAATTAAAAGTGCCAGCAAAAGCACTGTTAGGGAACCAGCCAAGGCTGAAGGAAGCCTGACAGAAAATTCGTTTAGATCAAAAGCGGCCACTGCCGGAACAGTCAAATAAATATAAAAGCCAGGCTTGTAATCACCAAAGGATTTAAAAATTATGGGCAAAAACTGACCATATTCATCTTTGGCGGTTTTTAAAATGCTGTAAGCGTTATATCCTAAAGCAGCTTCATCCCATAAAAGGCCAACAGGGAATTCCCCCAGTTTATAAAGCCGCAGAAACAAAGCCAAACCAAAGATGATAACCAAGGCAATTTTTTTAGTTTTACTCATTTTCCAAAATATCAAACGCGGGTTGACCGTCTAAAAAATTAATCGTTTTTATTTTATGCCAACCAGAAGAATAATTACCAGAACTAGTCAGCAACAAGCAATTGCTATTTTGGCACTTAATTTTCCCTGCCTCCCAATCATTAAAAAAGACAAATTTATCAAAGCTGTCCAGCCAATACCAATTGGCATGATAATCCCAGACTTTATTTGGGTCAGTTTGATATCGGGCTGGTTCCCAAGGAAAGTAGCTCAAAATAAACTCATGGGGTTCGCCATACTTTTTAGTAAAAAAGATTCGGCTGTATCGAGAATAATTTTCTTTAATAAATAAAACCGCCTCTTTATAGCCGTACTGCCAAGCCCAGCTGTAAGTTTTTGGATAAATCTGCCAATAGTCCTTCCACCATTCTCCAAAACTAACCAAAACCGAAAAAACCAATACTACCAACAATAACTTTCCTTTAAAAACGGAACGGGGAGTAATTTTTTTGTCTATCCACTCCAGTCCTAGAGCAGTTAATAGCATTGGCGCCGGCAAAATCAAAATCGTTCTTAAAGCATGAGGAGCATCCCTGGTAATCGCCGAAGGCAGAAAAGCCGCCAAAAACCAAAAGAGCAAAACTTTTTCCTCCGCTCTTCCTTTTAATACTTTCAAAATTCCTGCTATCACGAAAGGGAGAGTCACTAAATACAAAAGCTCATGGTCGGGCAAGGAAAATTGATAATGGCTCCCTCCCCTGAAGAATAAATAATAAGGAGAAAGATTGCTAAAATAGTTTTGCAGAGAATAGAAAACCAAAAATGAAGGACGGTTGTAGAGGAGTCGGGAGAGATTGGCCGGCAACTTTGAGCTTTGCCGCAATTCAATGATTTTATTAACTGTTCCCTGGTCAATCAGACTAACCAGACCAAACCTCGCTTTGCCACTTTGGTTAAAAAACTGGGGTAAAAGAGGAAGCAAAAAAACTAAAAAAAGAATTGCGGGGACAATAGACTCTTTGCCCAAAAGCTTTTTTTTGATAATTAGAATTAAAAAGAAAAACAAAAAGAGAGGCACCAAAATTCTGGCTGAATTGTAAGCATATAAAGAAAGTCCCCAGCAAATCATTGCCAAGGTTAGATGGTTTCCCTTAGGTTCTTTAATCCAAGAAATTGAAAAATATACTCCCAGAGAAAATAAAAAAGCCGCCAGGTTTGCCTCTAGGGCCACCCGGGAAACAAAAAGACTCCAAGGAGAAACTGCCGTGAGAAAGGCGGCCAAAAGAGCATATTTTTTACTCGAGGTGATTTTTTCCCCAATTAAATAAGCAACCAAAACCAAGCCTATTCCAGAGAGAGCCGAAATCAGCCTAATTGAAAAAGCATTTAAACCTAAAACCGCTATCCCCGGTACTGTTAAGTAAATATATAAAGGAAGCTTATAATCACCATAGGCCCGAAAAATCAAGGGAAATCTTGCACCCCATTCATCTCGGCCGGTTTTTAAAATAGAGTAAGCATTATAACCATGAGAGACTTCATCCCAATTTAGAGAGGGAGGGTTATTTCCCAATTCATAAAACCGGAAAAAAGCAGAAAAAACTAAAATCAGAATTAAGAAAAAATGTTTTTTCATTAGTTAAAAGAAACTAGCTTTAGGGCAACTTTTTGCTCCGGACCAGGATAATAAACAACATTTTCGAATTTCCCCTTAACCCCGGCAAAGTCTTCCAACTTACCAATGAAAAGAGTATTTGGCAATTTTTGGTCTTCTGGAAAGTGAAAGTCCCTGAATTCAAATTTATCCAGGCGGTATTCCGACAGTTGGTCAACAAAAAGCAATCCTTTTTTTTCATATTCCAGCCAATTGGGAGAGAATTGCTGGACCAAATATGGGTCAAGCTTTAAAAAATAGGCTATAGCAATTTGCGGTTCGGAAAGATGCCGGCTGACAACGACTTTCCGGCAATCTTTGGATTTTCCTTCTAAAAGAAGACTAATTTGCCTCCAACCGTAAGACATATTCGGAGCATTAAGGGTTGGGGCATGATAAAAGTAATCTTCCAAAAAGAAAGCCAAGGATAAGGCGGAAATAATAATAAAACTGGCAAGAAGAAGTTTTTTAGGAACAGATTTTTTTAAATACTCCCAAAGGCCGACAGCCCCGAACGCAGAAAGCATTGGCCAAAACGGCAGCATTGGAACCGCCCGGTTAGCGGCTCTTTCTCCTTTAGCTAAAGCAGCAGAAAGGGGGGCAATCAAAAGCAGTGTTAAAATTAAAAGCCCAACTTTTGGCTCCTTGTTCTTAACATTTTTAACCAGCCCATAAAAGGCAAACAATATTAATGGCAATTCAAAAAGATAAAGAACGCCCCTGCCGGGAATCATGCCGTAAGTCGCCTCGGCCGGCCCCCGGCTAAAAAGAAAGCTCGGAGAAAAATAATCAAGATACTGTTTATAGAAATTGACAGCGATAAAAGAGAGTTTATTGTTAAATAATTTTTCTGCGGCCGGCGAAAAGCCATTCCAAGCGGCTTCATACTGCCTAACGGCAACTCCAGCCCAATTGTCGGTCGGCTTGGTAAGGCTGGTATCGATCACTCTAGTTTTTCCTCCCCAAACAAGGGCCAGTCCAGAAAACAAAACAAAAAAGCCGAAGACAACGATAAAAAACAAATTCTTTTTTTCTTTTAAAAATTCTTTCCGGTAAAACAAAATCAAGACGACAACTGCCAGGGGGGTAAAAAACCGAGAGGCATAATAGGAAAAAAGGTTCAAGCCCAAAACTGTTCCTGAAAGCAACAGACACCTTAAGTTTTTCAGTCCTTTAAGAAAAAGTAAGAAACCCAAAGGGAAAAGGAAAACATGCAATGAGGCTTCAAATGCTCCACGGGAAAGAGAAATGTGCCAGGGGCTGATGGCCAAAAGAAATGCCGCGCCTAAGGAAACCGATTGGTTGCCAATAAGCTTTTTGGTTAAAAAGAACAGTACCAAGACTGCCAAGCTCCCAACTAAGGCGGCGGGAAACCTGATTGCCCATTCATTAAGGCCAAAAAGGGCAATCGAAGGAATAATTAAATAGGTATAAAGTGGAGCCCGATAATCACCGAAAGCCCGGGGAGACAAAGGCAAAAATTGGCCCCATTCATCCCGGCCGGTTTTTAAAATTGAATAAGCAGTATACCCTTGGGAAACCTCATCCATATTTGGCCCGGCTGGGAAACTAGAAATTTTATAAACCCGCAAAAAAAGGGCCAGGGAAAAAACCAAAACCAAAATAAATTTTTCAAATAAATTTTTATTCATTTATAGGTTTCTACCACATAAAATGCTTCTTTGCCATCAGGGAAATAGATTGTTTTTAAAATTCTTGCCTCCCTTGAATCAATATCCTGCAAGGGGAGCCTCTCCGGGGACCCGGCAAACAAAGTGTGCTTGGCTCCCCGGTCAACCGGCCAATAAATATCCCGAAACTCATAATTATCATATCCCTTTCCTTCTCCTAAAGAAAACTCGTCTTTTTTAACCAGTTGGGCTTGAGGCTGATATAAAGCTGGCGGATATTTTTCATAAAATAAAAAGAACAAATAAGGTCCCTGATAGCTGGTGTCAATGACTATTTTCTCATATTTATCCTTAAGAGGGGAAACATATTCTACCAGTTGCTTGTATCCATAAGACCATCCCCCGGGGCCAGCAGCAGTTTCGGGAGGAGTAAAGACAAAATAGCTAAGAATATAGAAAGAAAAAGACCAGAAAAAAAACAAACCAAATCCCAGGGGAAGGAAAATTTTAAAAAATGTCCCTTTTTTCTTTTTGACTAACCCAAAGAGCTTAACGGCCCCGATTGCTAAAATAATGCTGAGCGGATAAAGCATATTAAAAGCTCTCCGGGCATGGACTGGGTCCCTGGTTACGATTGACGGCAAGGGAGAAATGGCTAGCCAAGCGGCAACCAACAACAACTCCTGTCGTTTTTTAAAAGCCTTTAGCGCCATTAGGGCAAAAACGAGTAAGACGGCATCTGACCAATAGAGCATTCCCATTCCTTCAATCCTTTGTCGGTCATCATTTGGTCCCCGGGTAAAAAGGAAATAAGGAGAAAAATGGTTTAAATAGCGGTCAACAATCATCCAAGAATATTCAATTGCCGGATGGTGGAAGATTTTATAGATAATAGGAAGATGGTCTTCACTGGCCATTTTCTCAAGATATTCCTGGGGTCGACGGTAGCCAAAAATCGTGGTAATCAAAATTTTGTTTTTTTGACCCGAAGACATCATTGTTCTCACTAAAGGCAAAAGAATCAGCAGTCCCCCAATCCCTGCCAGAAAAAACTCTTTTTTTCTTGAGAGGATTTCTTTCCGAAAAAAGAAGCAAAGCAATAAAAACAAAACCGGAACAAAAACTCTTTCTGAAAAATAAGCATAAAAAGTTAAAGAAAAACTAATAATAGAGATAAAAATGGCAAGGCTCTCTTTTTGCTTAACCCATCTTATAAACTGCCAGATTCCCAAAACGACTAAAAACGAACTAATGGCAACGTCTCCCTGAGCTCGGGTAAACTGCAGATGCCAGGGGGAGATGGCGGTAATAATCCCGGCAGCCAAAGCAATTTTTAAATCTCCAAAAAGTTCTTTGGTCAAAAGGAAGAAAACTGCCACCGATAAAGCCCCAAAAAGAGATGATAAAAGCCTGATTGAAAACTCACTGAGGCCGAAAAGTTTAATTACTGGTACTGTAAGGTAAACAAAAATCGGGCATTTATAATCCCCGACCGATTTAAACTCCAGAGGAAAAGGAGTGCCGTATTCGTCTTTGCCCGTTTGGAGAATGGAGTAAGCATTATAAGCAAAAGCGGCCTCGTCCCAATTTAAAGAGATTGGGACGCTGGTAATTTTGTAAAATCGAAACGCCAAAGAGAGGATAAAGATTGCCAGCAGTAAAATTATCGTTAGATTATTTTTTTTCATTTGACCTGTAAGAGAATCGGATAATGCAAAAAGTAATAATGAGCAAATCTTAGAAATTCTAAAATAAAAATGGCAATAAAGGTCACTTTTAAAGAACGATAGCCCTTTTTGCAGGAAAGAGAAACTATGCCGACAGCCGCCATAAAAGTTAAGCCAATAATAAAGGGTAAACGAGACAGGGTTTCATAGTGCTGCTTCAAAAAGATTCCCAAAACCGGAGAAGCTAAAATCCCTAGGGAAACGAAATAGTGATTTTTTTTAAAGTTCAGGTAAAAGCCGTATACAATAAATGGTAAAAGAGACAAATAAATCGGGCCAGTTGAGCGGGTACTTTTTTTAAGGTCCAAATCTCCTTCAATAAACAAATAGTGAAAATCAAAAGATTCCAAGTATTGGGTTAAAGCATCCCTAAAAAGCCAGGTGGCCTTGTTCACTGTCAGCTTGCCCCATTTTCCCCAACCCTTTTGTCGGGCTTCACCTTGAAAAGTGTTGATCTGGCTGATAAATTGAGGGCTTTGCAGTTGATAAAAATCAGATTTTTCAAGTTTTATCGTCCGGTGATTTCGGGACAATACCCAAAACCAGGGTGAAATCAGATTTAACCACAAAAAAAGTATCCAAAAGTTTCTTTTTCTAATCTTCATTTGTTCCCCGCAATAAATACAGATAAGGCTTCCCCCAAGGGTCTTTTACTGTCCCTAAAGTTCTTATCTTTGACGGCGGATCTTTTTCAAAATCCCAATCTCCAGGCACTTCATCTCCCTGGAAAGCCAGATAGCAAACTCCCTTTTCAGCCACTAAGGCTTTAACTGCCTCCAGTCTCTCAGGGACTATAATTCTGCCAAAATAACTATTGCCTAAACTAAAACCAAGAAAGACTTTCTCAAATATCTTCTCTTCTTTGTCAGAAATTAAATTTTCGCGAAACCAGCTGGGGTCGGTCTGGGTCCAAAAAAGATAACGAATTAAAAAGGGTTCGTGGCTATTATTGAGATAAAGTTTTTGGCAATAATCTTTGTTTTCTTTATAAAGCATAACTGCCTCTTTGTAGCCGTAATGCCAATGTCGATATTGCTCTTTTGGATAATGAACAGTCATTTCATGAAGATAAAACAAAACTTCAAAAGACAAAGTTATTGATAAAAATAAGATTAAAAATCTTCCCCATCTTAGCCTAGTTATGAGAGCAGTTCCCAAAGAGGTCAAAATTATCAACGGAGGCAACATTAGAATTAACCGGGTGGCATGGTTGCCGCCGTCCACAGTTAAGCTTGAGGCCAAAGGAGCAATTGCCAACCAGCCGACAATCAACCAATGGTTCTTATCTTTCTTTTTTATTGCCTGATAAAGCCCTAAAAGCAATGGAGGCAGGAAAGAGAAAAACAACAGTCCTATCCCTGGAATTGAGTGCCTGGGATTTGGGTCGCCGCTGACAAATAAAAATTTAAAAGAAAAAGCCTCCAAGTAATTTGACAAAAATTCCCTTAGCCAGTAAATAGGCTTATTATGGAAAAAGCGCTCCAGGATCGACCCAAACTCGACGGCTGAGCGTTTAAAAACAATTGTTTCCAGCGTTCGAGGATTGGAAAAAATACTGATCAAATTAAACCTAAAAGCAGCCGAACCCAGAAGTATCTGAAACAATAAAGGAGAGACTACCATTATCCCAAAGCCTAAAGAGAAAACGATTTTGCGGGAAGATTTTTCCCAAAGTCTGAAAATCTCTCGACGATAGAAAAAAACCAAGACCAGCGCCCATAAAGGGACAAAAACATTGGCGGTATTATAGGTATAAAAAGTTAAGCCAAAAGAAATCACTGCCACCAGCAGCCAAAAAAATTGACCCCTAAGGGCTTTTAGAAAACAAAAAGTTCCCCCTAAAATCAAAAACAGCAATAAACTGACTTCAAAAGCAGCCCGAGAGTAACTCAAATGCCAAGGAGTGACTGCCAAAAAAAGAGCCGCTGCCAGAGCGAAAACCTTATCTTTAAAGAGCTCCCAAACAAGGGCATATAAAAGTAAAATGCTCAAAATGCCAAAAAAAGCTGGAACCAATCTTACTCCCCATTCATTTAAGCCAAATATAGCTAAAAAAGGAGCGGTGGCATACATCAAAAGAGGAGCTCTTGGCTCAGCAAAAGACTCTATATAGGCCGGTAAAAAATTGCCCTTGTAGTCCTTGCCGGTTTTAAGTAAAGAATAGGCCTGATAACCAACATCAACCTCATCTCCAAACAGTCCCGGAGGAGTTTTGTCTAGCCACAAAACCCTTAAGATGGTGGCTAAAATTAGGATTGCCAGTAGGCAGAATTTTGCTTTTCCCATTAAATTCTTTTTGATAACTTAACTTTTGTCAGCAGAATGGAAAAAATCAAAAATAGCCAGAAAACAAAGAAAATTAAATCAGACAAAAAAATTCTTTTTAGGTTATTAAGAAGATCAATCATGGCAGTTTTTTTGTCAATGGTACGGTAATAAACCAGATAGTTTAAACCTCTTTCTCTGCTTGAAGCAACACTAATAGAGGGAGTGGCGGGAACAAGTTCCTTAATTAAAATATTAAATTTTTTATTCTTGGAAGAGGCAATCGGGTCAAATTGAAACCTTACTACGCTCGGATCACCAATATTATAGCCGGAAAATGGCCTTTCGGCCAATACATCTCCTTCTTCCGAGTCTAAAGAAAACAAAAATTCCCCTTGATTTGCCAAACCGGGATTTTTTAGATTCAAGATAATAATATTGATATAATCATGATTGGCCGTGAAGGTTTGCTTAAGAATTTTCTTGCTGTCCAAAGTAACAAATCCGTCTTGAACAGGCTGGCTAGTATCAAGTCGATTCCTGACTCCCAGAAAAGAGACCGCTAAAGGTATAAGTATTCCCAAAAAACAGTAGCCTAGGCTAAGCTGCCAAGATAGTTTATGAGCTTTCATAAAATTTGTGGGTAATTACTAGATAACAAATCCAAAGGGCCGAAGCAGAAAAAAGAGTGTGAAAAAGGCTTTGTAAAAGCTTAGGTTCAAAAACATTTTTTATTAATTCCCTTACTGTGGGAAAGAAAAAAACTCCAGAATCAAAGGGAGAAATTAACCCCCAGGTCAAAAATTTATCATTGAAAAGAAAAACTGTGCCTAGCCAGCCAATTATTAAAATCGCTATAGGCAGCAAAAGTTTCTTTTCTTTAGCTAAAAGCAGTGCTAAAAATGGAGTCGCCCAAAGTAGCCATTGAGGATGAAAATGGGACCCGGCCAGAATTACTAAAGGGAGCGAAAGAAAATAGCCAGGCAAGTTCTCCGGAGCTTTGATTTTCCAATCAGCCAAAAGCAACAAAAAGGTCAAGCCCAAAACTACCAGCAAAATCTGCTCTTCAAAACCAATATTTAAACCGAGTAAAAACATCCTCTGGCTTAGTCCGGAAACAAAAGAGCTTTGCCGAAAGTAAACTGAACCCAAAAAAGGAAAAACAAAGAGGCCATAAGGTAAAAGCCCAAAAACAAATAGTTTAATCCGTTGTCTCCAATCTTTTGAAGAGACAATTACTAAAAAGGGCAAGAAAAGAAGCGGGTAGGATTTTAGGGCGCCGCCCAAACCCAAAGCAATCGCTGCCAAACCAGCTTTTTTCTTTTTTAGCAGCAGAAAAAGAGCTAAAACCGTTAAAAAAGTAGGGATAATATCAAACTGGCCCATTAAAACAATCGCATAAATATTAACCGGATTAAAAAACCAAAAGAGCAGGCCGGCTTTGGCCTGATTTTTATCTTTAATTAATTTAATAATCAAAATCCCGACTAAAAACTCAAAAAATATCAAAGGAATCTTCATAAAAAATAGATAGCGAAATATGTCAGGGATTGCCACGGCATCATTACCCATTGCCAGCCATTGGGGAAAACCTGGCCCGAGAATTACTTTTAAAGGAAAATAAAGCAGACCATAAAAAATGTAGGTCAATGGCGGATAAGGGAACTCTCCTAAATAAGACTTATCAGGATTTTTGGCCAAAAATTCATAAATATTAATCACTCCTTCTGAGAAAAAGTGAGAATTGTAAAAAATTGTTTTGATATCAGTATGAAAGAAAAAGGGAGCCAAAAATACTCTTAAAAAAAGAGCTGCCAAGAAAATCTGGCCAGTAGTGGAAGAAAAAAATTTTTTAAGCTGGTTCATTTTTTGTTTTTTTCTCTTTATAATATTGCAAACAAAGATAGACAAAAAGGCCAATTTCCACCACAATCATGGAATTTATGACCGGAGTTTGGGATAAAATATTTTTTAAAACCCGACTGCCAGGAGCCCACCAGTTATGATAAAGGTTAATCAAGTGAATAAAAGAAATCAGCAAAAAAATCCCCAAATAGCTTCTTTTCTTTATTGATAAAAGCAATAAAAAAGGCAAAGCTTGCTCTAAATAGCGCTCGTGCATCCGAGTCAAAAAGAGAAAGGCGGAAAGGGGAATCAGGAAAGCAGCATAAAGATAAGCGTTAAAATCCTTTTTTCTTTTCCAGAGTATATAAAGAATTGATAAAAGAGTTGCCCCAAAGAGAGTCCAACTCCACTGGGAATAAGAAAGACCCAACCAAAAAGGTTTCCAGTCGGGAATCTTCCCCAAGCCAGTAGCCAAGGCCCAAAAATTGAAAGCATGATCAGTCACATAATTAGAGCCGGAACCACTCTGAATTTTGACCAGATAAGTTTCAAAAGGGAAAGTAAAAATATTTCCCTTAGCAAAAAAAGGCAAAAACAAGGCGCTAAAAACTATTCCAAAAAAAGCCGCTCCCGCAATAGACTTTTTAAAATTAAATCGAGATAAATAGCCTAAGGCAAATACCGGCAGAAAAACAATTGAGGTTTGTTTACTTAAGACTGCCAAGGCCAAAAATAGAGCTGACAAAATATTCCTTTTAAGAAGAAAAAGTGAGTAAAATGAAGCTAAGATAAAGACTAAGGGCACCGCTTCTATTTGTCCCCAATAAGCACTGTTATAAAAAAAGGCGGGGTTAAAAAGAACCAAACAAGCAGATAAAAGCGGCCAGTTTGCGGCTTTTTCCTTCAATATTTTCTTTACGGAAAGGAAAATCAGCCAAGCAATTCCTAAATCAGCCAGAATTGCCGGTATTTTTAGAAATGCTGGCAAAGTATCCTGGTCCTCCAAAAAGAAAATGAGATTTGAAGGGAAAAGAGCAAAACTTAAGTTTAATTTCCAGGCTAGCTGGTAAAGGCTTTGATAGAGCCAATAAAAGAAAGTGAAGAAAAAAAGAGGCATCGGCGGATAAGTGGGCGTCATCACCCCATATTTTTCAAAAGAGCGCTGATAAATTCCCGCAAAACCAAAACGAAGAGCGTCTTTTCCCCAGGCAACATGATTATTAACGTCGCCGCTGTAAATTTGGATACATAAAACTAACCTTAACAGCAACCCCAGAAAGAAGATAAAAATAAGAAGGCGATTTTTTCTGATTACTGGCCAAAGCTTGGTCTTCATTAGTCTATGGTATTATTTTACCCTTTCTGCCTGCAATTCTTCAAAAGTTTTTGTCCTAAGCAGGAATAAAACTGGTTCTTGAGAGGGCAAGTAAAATTTTTCAATTACTTTTAGTCCTGGCGGCTCATCCATATCCAAATCTCCCCCAAAGTCATTCCTTCCCGCCAAAATCAAGATTTTTTCCATCTTTTGTTTTTGCGCTTGCTGAGACAAGTAAGAATCCCAAAAACTTGAGCGCAAGCGGCCAAAAAAATATTGATTAAGCTGTTTGCCCTCAAACCAAGAGTTGTCAATATTCACCAGGCTGCCGGCATTAAAATCTTGCGGGGGATACTTTGACCAAAATAAAAAGAAAACCAAGGGAGGCTCGTAGGTACTACTAAGAACAATTTTATCATATCCCCGGCTCTCGGCCACCAGCCTCTTTAGCGCTTCTTTAAACCCATAATGCCAAAGCCGCTGGGATTCAACCGGATAATGATAGTAGTAAAGATGTAAATAGTAGGAAAAATTCAATATGCTTAAGAAAGCAACGAGAGAAAGCAAAACCACTCGGGTTTTTTTCTTTTTAAACCAGCTGCCAAACTCCCAAAGGCCTAGGGAAATAAAAAGAGTTAGTGGTAAAACCATAAAAAAGAGCCTGGTGGCATGGGTTCCACCGTCATAAGTAATTGATGAAGGAATGGGGGCAAGAAGCAAGAAACTCAAAAAGAAAACCGCCTCTCGGGGCGAAAAAATAAAAGTTTTACCGGTCTTGATAATTTCAAAAACCCGAAACAAACCAATAATTAAAAAAGGTAAAAATACGACTAAAACTCCGCCCATCCTCCCGATTCCGTGTCTTAAATTAGGGCCTCCCTGGAGAAATAAAAATTCAAGGGAAAAACTGGAGGCATAATTTTCAATTATTTCAATTGTCCAGGAAAGCGGTTTATTATGAAAAACATAGGCAATAAAGGGTGTTTTCATTCCTACTTCCTGGGTTTTGTCGTGAACTGCATCCACCAGTCGCTGGCGGTCAATTTCAAATTTTAGATTTGAGTCTGAAAAGATATTCAGATAGGAAAACCGATGAAGGCCTTCTCCTAAAAGCGCATTTTTGGCAAAAGGTAGCAAAAGGAGAAAACAAATCAAAAAGGAAATGGAAACTTTCTTAAGGCCAAGCTTAAAGATTTCCTGATGGTAGACTAAAAGAGCGACAAAACCAAGAAGAGGCAGAAACAATCTGGAAGTGGCATAAGTGTAAAAACAAAGGCTTAATACTGCCAAAGACAAAAAAATCACCCAGGTTTTCCTTTTTTCTAAAAACTCAAAAAAGAAAAAAAGCCCCAGAGAAAGAAGGAAAAACAAAGCCGAGACTTCAAAACCCGCCCGGGAATAGTGAAAATGCCAGGGCAGAATGGCCAGAACCAGGCCGCAAAGCAGGGCAAAATTAAAATTTTTTCCCAGCTTAAGGGATAAAAGAAAAATAGAAACTACTCCCAAGACACCGAAAATCGCGGCTGGCAGGCGTACTCCCCATTCATTTAGGCCAAACAGGGAGATGGTGGCGGTAGCGGAATAAAGGTACAAGGGCGCCCGGAAATCGGCAAAAGAACGGAAAGAAATCGGCAGTTTATTTCCATAGTAATCTCTCCCAGTTTTAAGAAAACTGTAGGCCTGATAGCCCAAATCCACTTCGTCGGAAAAAAGAGCCGGAGGAAATTGTTTTAAATTATAAAACCGTAAAACCGAAGCAAATAAAATCAGAGCAATCAACGAAGCAAAAGGCCATTTTTTCATTTAAGTCCCCCTAAAAACTTTTTTAAGTTTTTGAGCGCTCCAAATTATGGCAGTAATTAAATAGTGTTGAACCAACCCATGATAAATTTTGCTGGAGGGAATCAACCGACGCCATTGTGTTTCGGGAGAGGTCAGTTTTTTGCCGCTTGAGCCATGTTCATGAATGATTTTAGAAGATGGCAGGTAATAAATTTTAAATCCGGCTTTCCGAACACGACGGCAAAAATCCAAATCTTCATAATACATAAAATATCTCTCATCAAAAGGGCCAATTTTTTCAATAATTTCTTTGGGGATTAACATTGCCCCGCCCGAAACTGCCTCAACCTGGGAAGGTTCATTTCCAAGAGGATAATATTTTGAAAAAAAGCCTTTCTTTCCCAACCAATATTCTAAAAAAGCTCTTTTGACTGTCGAAAGATGAAAACAAGAGGGCTGAATTGAACCATCGGGATTAAGCAGTTGACTTCCTAACAGCGACGGACGGACTTTTTCCTCAAACTCCAAAAGATTTTGAAGAGAATTTTTTGTCAGTTGAGTGTCTGAATTAAGAAGTAAAAGATTGTCACTCTTGGCTTTTTTGATTGCCTGGTTGACTGCCTTGGCAAAACCAAGATTTTCTTTGTTTTCAATCAAATGGACTGTCAGCCCGCAATCCGCAAACTGTTTGCTTGGCAGTTTTTTGATTGCCTGCGCTGACCCGTCTTGCGAACCGTTGTCAACGACGATTATTTCTCCCTGAATTTCTCCTCCTCTACTTTGGTTTTTAATGCTTTCCAGGCACTTTTCCAGGAGTTTTTTAGTGTTAAAACTGATGATAATGAATGAAATTGACATTAATTTTCTTTTCCAACAACAAAAAAGGTTCTTTGACCTGACTCAATGCTGGGAGTTTCACTGAAATTAATAATCTCTTTGCTACCTCTGATTGAGGTTAAAACCAGGCCGTTTTCTGGGAAAACATCCAAATTTCGGGGCCACATCTTCACATCTTGGTTGGGAAAATAAATTTCCCGGAAAAATTGCATATCCGATTTGTGCCGACTGTAATCATCATACTCAATGTAGGGAGTTTTGCCTGTTATCTTGGTGTATTCCGCCAGCTTTTTAAAGGAATCATCAAAACTGGGGGAAAAATCCTGACTGATTCTTTTGGGGTAGGGACCGAAGTATTGGTTAAGAAAATCAACGTAAGTGACGGAAACGGCAATAACCACCAAGGCTAAAGCCACCCATCTGAGAACCAACATTTTATACTCAACAATTTTTTTTATGCCCAAGGTGAAAATGAGAGTAAACAAAGGGATATACATCATCAACCGGCTAGCCCGGTAAACAGAGCCGACCTTAATAAGCAAAATTGGAGTTAAAGCAAGAGTTAAAAGAATAAAATAGTATTGCGGTTTTTTTTCTTTGGCCAACTGGAAAAGCCCAAAGAAAAAAAGGAAAAATGTCGGTGCCAAAAAAATGCCGTTGCGACCGGTAGAGTGAGTGAGCATCGTGTCCCCTTTGGCAAACAAAAAAGAAAGGTCAAAATTGCCAAAATAAACCAAGGAAGATTCAAATAAAGAGGGGCTAATAATGGTTTGAGGGTCATAGACCGCCCTGGCGTAGCGGGTGTTCAACCAGTTTATTGGTAACAAAAAGGGGGTAATCCCTATTAAAAATATAAGCAGAGGTTTTAAATTTGAAAAAGATTTTTTAAAAAAAGGTTTGAGACTGGAAAATTTAAGCTTTTTAAAGTCGTTTCTTAAGGGCCAAAGATTTAAAAAGGCTAAATATAAAACAGATAAGGCCAGATAAACTGGCACCATTGCTCTCATCCCCTTATAAGAATAAAAGGAAATGCCGAGAAAGACACCGGAGACAAGAGTCTTCCAGGGTTCAGGCGCCAAAGAATACGAAAGGAGAAAATATAACCAAACAAGGAAGAACGGCAGAAGGGCCATATTTTCCAAAACTAGATGACTTTGAATCATCATTGAGGGGGCGGTTAAAAACAAAACCAAGCCGGCCAGGCTTAAGGTGTTCGGAAAAAACAGCCTTAAGAGTTTATAAAACAAAAAGCCACTGACAACGGCATAAATCACGCTTACTAGGCGTAAATTAAAATATGATTTGCCAAAAAGTCTGAAAAGCAAGGCGGCGAAATAAACATTGACCGGCTGTTTCCAGTCTTTTCCGTCCAGGGTTAAAATAAACACCGGCAAAAATCGACCATTTTCATCATGGAGATTGTCCGAGATTAAGCAGGCATTGTAACCAATTGAGGCTTCATCAAAATTAATTCCCGGAGGGACTTTGGTTAACTTATAGGAATAAATAAAAAAGAAAGCAATCAAAATTAAAAGCCAAAGATAGCGGGAGGCAAATTTAAGCAGTTTCGTGTTTAACATAGCCTACCCACAGTTTAACAAAAATTGCCAGATTAAGAAATATCACCAGGCGCAGGACTGTTAGGTTGGAAAATAAGGTAATCAAAAAGGGGATTTTTGGTGACCACCAAAAGTGATACAGATTAATCTGATGAATCACGGAAAGGACAATAAAGAGATAAAGCATTTTTTTATTTAAACTCGCCAAAATGGCCAAAAAAAGCGCCGCCGTATAAAAATACCGCTCGTGTATCCGAGGCAAAAAGAGAAATGAGGCGAAACTTAAAAGAGCCGCGGCATAAATTAAGCTTTTTTTGGTAAAATTTTGCCATTGCCTGAGGGAAACAATTCCCCCGAAAAAAGAAAAAAGGGCAAATCCCCAAAGCGACAGGGGAAATCCGGCAAATAAAACATCAGGTGACCTTTGGTCAAAGCCAAATAAAAATGACCAAAGATTAAAAGCGTTGGAGACAAAATAGTTAGTCTCTCCCCGGAAGCTGTCCAAATAAAAATTAATTGCCCACGGCAAAGTGTTAAGGGGCTGAAAAGGAAAATATAAAATAAATGCCAGGAGCAAGAAAAAGATAAGCCCGATGAGTAAGTCAACCATTTTCTTTTTTCGGAATGAATAAATTAAAAAAGCGGGCAGGACAAAAAGTCCCGTCGGTTTAATTAAAGCAGAAAAGGCAAGAGAGAAAGTTCCGAGCAAAAAATTGTTTTTCAGAACAAAATAAAAGGCCAAGAGGATAGGAAAAGAATAAAGACTGTCGATTTGCCCCCAATGAGCGCTGTTATACCAAAAGGGGGGCAAAAAAAGGAAAAGCATAGCGACGACTGCAGCCAATTTTTCTTTGGCACCAATTAAACGAGAGATATTGTAAATTAAAAAGGCGCAAGCAAAATCGCAAATAATCGCCGGAAGCTTGTTAAAGGCTACGGCTGCCTGGTAACTTTGATACCAAATTATTAAATTCGAAGGAAAAATGGAAACTTTAAGATTAAGCTGCCAAAGTATTTGGCCAAGCAATTCATAAAGTCCCCGCCACAAAAAGATTAAATAATAAAAAATCGGCGGGTAAATGGCAGGCATGGCATTGGGAACCGCTTTTCCTAAAAATCCTAAAAAATCCTTTTTCTCCCAAAGATACTTAGACCAATAAAAGAAGTTATCACAATCACTGTGACGTCCCCAGGGAGCAATCATCAATCTTAAGAAAAATGCGGTTAAAACGGATAGCCTAATCCTGAAGCTACTCATGACCAAAACCGGATCTTATTTTTCTTAAAGATGCCGAAGACACGACTTTTAAATAACCAGGGTGAGAAAAAACTCTTTTTAACAAACCCCTTAGGTGATTTAAAAATTCCGAGGGACGGGTTAAATTTTTCCAGGTCAAAAGCAGGAAGTTACGCTCTTTAATCAGACTGATATTTTTTTTATGTTTGTAGTCGGCAAATTTTTGCGGATTAATGGTCGCTTGATGTTCGTGAACCACCTTGGACGCTGGCTCCCAAAGACATTTATATCCCGCTTTCCTCGCCCTTAATCCCAAATCAACGTCTTCAAAATAAAAGGGCAGGAAAAGAGCGTCCATCCCCCCGAGTTTTAACCAGAAAGACTTTCTAAAAACCGAGCTGCCACCGTTGGGCCAGTCGGTCGAGACTGTCCTTTGAGAAATACTGGTAGGCTGAATCTCCAAAAAGCCGTCTTTCCAAACCAGTTTTCCCGGACCAAACTTGCCCTCGTTAAAAGTGACAGAAAAAACTTGGTTATCATCAAAATGAGGCAAGGCGGAAACCAAAAAATTTTTGCTGGGGACAACATCGGCATTGAGAATTGCCACCAGCTCCCCTGCAGCATTTTTTACTCCGCTGTTGCAGGTTGCCCCATAACCAAAATTGCGCCGGTGTTCAACCACCTTCACTTGAGGATAGCTTTCTTTGAGAAAGGCAACTGACCCGTCAGAAGAAAAGTCGTCAACAACAATGATTTCCTTAATTTTATTGTTCCGGTTTTCAAAGGCCGCTAAAACCCCTGGCAGGTTCTTTTTCAGAAGTTCTTTGCTGTTCCAAGAAGTAATAACCAAAGAAACGCCCATAAAGCAATTCTATCACAAGAATTAGCGGAATTACTTTAGAAAACGGTTAATTTTGGCTTTGGCCAGGAGTTCAGAGACCCAGCTTTGGATTCTTTCGTTAAGTTTTTGTTCTTTAATTATTCCTTGGGCTTCTTGTCTTTTTTCCGCTTCCTCAGTGGCGGTTAGCATATCGCCGTTGTCCTTAATGAAAGTGTCAATTTCTTCATCGGTAACTTCAGTTTCTTTGTCCAGAAGCTTGTTAACCTCAAGCCTGATGGTGATTTGGTTTCTAAAATCTTTCATGGAAACTCTCTGTTGAGCCAAGACATCCTCCAGTTTGGTCCCTTCTCCTAGGCTTTGGCTTAACTTCGCAATTTCATCCTCAACTTCCTTATCACTGACAGTAATGTTGTTTTTTCGCGCCTCTTCCCTAATCAACTTTTCAATAATCATGTTCTCCAGGGTTTCTTTACCATATGATTGACTTAATCTTTGATTCAGTTCAGTCCGGAAAATCGGCCTGCCGTTAACAATCCCCGCTAGGAATTTGTCTCGAAAAAGATAGCCTAAAAGTCCGACAATAACAATAGTTAAGGCAACAACGATGAAAAGATTTTTGTTCTTTCTGGAAACCGGAGAGATGCTTTTCGAAACAGTGGTAATCGATACTTCTTCTGTCAAAACTGGTTCAATCTTTTCCTCAGCGACTTTTTTGGTTTTTTTATTCATAAAAGGGAGTATAACCCATTAATAAGGCTTTTGAAAAGGGGCAATTTAACTATGTTTTAACTGCTTTGACCATCTCCAGCATATTTAAAAGAAATTTTCTATCCTCCTTCACTTTTAATCCAATCGCGTTTAGAGTTTTGACGAGGCTTTTTGTTTCGTTAAAACTGTTAACATGGGTTTCCTGCCAATGCTTTCCCCAGGTTTGTAAAACTATCCACCACAGAACCCTAAAAAGAGGGCTGTCAGTGGGAACCAGAAAAACTAGATAACCGCCAGGCTTTAAAACTCTTTTCATTTCCGAAAGGGCTTTTCGGGGTTCCAAAATATGCTCCAGGGTTTCAAGACAAAAAATCGCCTCAAACTGATTGTTTTTAAAAGGCAAGTCCTCGGCATCGGCGACAAGGAACTCCATTTGGGGATTTTTTTTAAATCTTTTGGAGGCATAACCAACTGATTTTTTCAGAACATCAACTCCGATAAGCTTTTGGGCCTGGGTTCTTTTAAAAATTACTTCGGAAAAAGTGCCATCGGCACAACCAACATCCAGTACCTGCCCCTTAACCGGAGAAATTATTTCACAAACATTTTTAAATCTCCGTAAATGCCAAAACCTCTGAAAAATATTTTTCTTAATACTTTCCTCATAGTAGTTTGGAGGAACGTGAGCGTGTAGCTCAGCGGCTTGATTCAGCATTTTTTAAGAATTTAATAATAAATTTATAAATTACTAGTAATAATAAAAATAATAATATCAACAAGCTAATAGACACTCCAATTTTAAATGATTGTGGAGCGTAAATAAAAGAGACTTTGTGGGTTCCCTCGGGAACAACCACCGCTCTGAAAACAAAATCTGCTCTTAAAATTTCCGTTTCTTTTCCGTCGATAAAGGCTTTCCAGCCGGGATAATAAGTATTGGAAACAAAAAGCAGTGAAGGAAAACTAGTTTTGACAAATAAAACTTCTTTCCCCGATCGGTTAACTCTCCACTCCACTGAACCATTTATATTAGTATTTTTACCGCCGATAATCATTTCCGGCTCTTTTTCAATAATTATTTTTTCCCGGTAATTAAAGTCCTGGCTGTTCAACCGGTCAATAATTTGCTGTTCTTCAGTAATGACTTCATAATCTCCAACCAAAAAAGCCCGAGGGAGACAATTAAGATTTTGAAGTACTTGGACGGAGCGGTCTTCAAAAACAGGCGCCAGATTTTCTTTTCTGAAAGTCCAGCCTACCCTGCCGCCGGGATCAGCTTTTTCAATTTTATCCCTTTTTACAGCCAACAAATAGCAAACATTGCTAATATCGATAAGACGGCTTTGGTAATTGTCAATTTTTCCGTACCTTCCCTGAGGCTTTTTGGTATTACCACTGTTAATGGCAGCAATGTATTTCGAAACCTTTAAGGGGTAAACGGCATCATACCCAGATAAAGATTCAATTTTATAAGGCAAAAGCATATTCATCGGGATAGCGTCCCCGCCATCAACCCTAAAAATCCCTGGCTGGTTTTTCAAAAATTCAATAACCGGAGTTGAGGGGAAAATTAAATCGGGTCGGGAAAAAGGAGTATATTTCCACCCAAAACGGAATAATTCAAAAACTGTAATTAAGAATATTCCGACAAGGCTCAAAGTCTTCAACAGTTTTGTTTTACCTTTTGCAAGTACTAGAAAAACGCCAAAACCAAATACCAATCCTAAAGGTAAAATCAAGTTCCTAAACCCTGTCTTAAGATTTTTAGTAACCGTATCCAGAAAAGCCTGGCCAGCAGGGCTATCAAGATTAACGCTTTTAACGGTGTTGTAAGACAAAAAGGTACCCAGGAACAGTGCAGTAGTAACAATCAGGGGTAAATAAAGGGCGCGAATATGCTTAGCCTCCCTTTTTTTGGTCAATGCGTCAAATCCCAAAGATGCCAGTCCAGCAAAGGCAAAATTACAAAGAAAAAGCGAGCGCGTCCCCGAAGCAGCATTAAGCCCAAGAAAATTGAGATTTTTGATAAACCGCGATAAAGGGGTAGAAAAGGCAAACATTAATGAAAAAATTAAAATCAAGACGAAAAAAATGGTCTCTTTCCCCTTTTTTTTAATTTCCATAAAAGCAATTCCCGCCAGAATTATTGCTACTACCCCGCTGTAGGCAACATTATTGGTGTAACTACCTTTACCCCAGAAGTTTTGGGTTGCATCATTGCCGAAGTAGTCAGGGGCAAAAAAGGCAATCAGGTTTTGCCAGGAAAGAAAGGCAGATTCCGAATCCAAAGCCTCCACTTTTCTTTGCGATATGGACATAAGTTCTGCCGTTGGAAGAAGTTGAACACTAGCTAAACCAACTCCCATTGCTAGGAAAAAAAGCCAAAAAATTGCTCTTTTAAGAATCAATTTCTTTGTTAACAGAACAAATATCGCTAAAACAAAAAATTCGTATAAAAGGGCCTGGGGGTAACCGGAAAAAATCTGCCAAGCCAATGCCAGGCTCAAAAGCAGTCCATCAATAAGTTTTCCTTTATCAAAATATTTTCCCGTAAAAAAAAGAATCAGGGGTAAAAAGGCCACAGTACAAGAATGAGCATCCCATTCCCACCAAATCAGGCTAAAACCGGAAAAAGCGTAAATCATTGCCCCCAAAATACTGGCAAGTTTTCCCAGTTTCAGATAACGGAGAAAAAGATAGGTGAAAAATGAAGAAATTAAGAGTTGAAGTGAGACGTGAATCCCCCAAGCCAACGAGTTGCTCAAAAACAAATACAAAAGATTAGTCAAATTAAAAGGGGCCATTTGAATATTGGCCAAAAGCGGGTAGCCGCCAAACATATAAGGATTCCATAAGGGCACAAAGCCTTCTTTCCAAAACTCCATTATCAAAACCTTAATCGGATAGATAACCGAAACTACATCCGAAAGCATATGATTTTTCACCGGAACCCCGACTTCAAAGCCCCATTTGTAGTCCAGCCAAGGGAAATACATCCCGACCGTAATATCGGCAGGAATCGGAATAAGGCCTTTGAAAATAAACTTCCACAAAAAACTCCCCACCAAAAATAAAAGCAACCAAAAAGGCCAGTTTTCAAAAAATATTTTTCTTAAATATTTATTCAAAATCTTCAAGATACCCCCTTTTGAACAGAAAATTCTTCCCCAAAAGAAAAATTCCAAATACCAGAAAAGAAATTATTGAAATTCTTAATCCCCACCAAAAGCTTTTGGGTTGATATTTAAAAACAACCAGGTGTCTGCCTTTGGTAAGACTGATGGCCCTAAAGGTATAGTTGGCCCGGAGAATCTCTGTATTTTGACCATCAACAAAGGCAGTCCACCCAGGATAAAGATTGTCAGAGAGAAAGACTAACCCCGGTTGGTCTGATTCAGCAATAAAGGCGACTTTATTGGGAAAATACTCCTGCCACTGGATGAGATTAATTTTTGGCTTTTCCGCCGAAGGAGTGAAATTGGGTTTTTCTTCTAAAATTACCTTCTGTGAAAGGTCAGCGGATTTTAAAAGGCCCGTTAGGTCTTTGGGGTCCTGGGCAACTTTATAATCATAAACCCAAAGGGCCCGCGGGAGTGAAATTTTATCCTCGAAGACAACCACCGTTTTATCCTCAAAAACTGCTTTATAGCGGGGGTCAGTAAAATTAAGAGGCGGGCTGCCTGAAGGAGAAAAAAACCCTCGAGAATCGGTTTTTTTCGCCAAGAGATACCTGACGTTTAAAAGAGAATATAAGGGCGAATTATAATTGCTTATCAGCTGGACTCGGGAAATTTTATCCTTAATCTCCCCTGTTTGGCTTAAAGAAAGAAATTCCCCTGTTTTTTTGGGAAGAAGGGCATCATAACCAGAAACAGTTTGCAAGCCATAAGGCATTAAAAAATTTTGAGGGATCACTTCTCCTAGTTCAACCCTAAAAGGCTCATTTACCTTTGCCTTCTGGTCAAGTAAAAACTCCAAAATTGGAGTGGTCGGGAAAAGCAGTTCTTTCTTCGAAAAAGGCAGGTATTTTTGAGATGAATAAAGCAGTTGGGCAACAGTTAACAAAAGGAAGACAAAAGCAAAAACAGATTTTAATCTTTTAAATTTTTTAACCGTCAGCAAAACTAAACAAAAGCCTGACCCTGAAAATATGGCCAAGGGTAAAACTAAATTCCTTTTGGCTACCGCCCGGAATATTGGATTTTGAATGCTGGTTGACAGCTTAAAAGCAATTCCAAAAAAGACCAAGACCGCCAATAATGAAAAAAAGAGTTTCTTTGCCTTGGACACTTTAAGAATTGTTTCCAACCCCCACGCAGCCAGTAAAGCCAAAGAAAAGTCAGTAATAAAAAGGGCTCGGGCGGCAACTCCTCCTGACAAAAAAAATATTTTTTCCAAAATCAGGCCCAAAGGGTTTTTAAAAACAAAAATAGCCGATAAAATAAGCATTGCCCCCCAAAAAGAAATGTTTTTATTCTTCTTGACAAAAAACAAAGAGAAAAAAACCAAAACAAGGGTGCCGGTCCCGGCAAAAAAATAAAAGTTGTCATAAAAAGCTTTTCCGAAATAGTTGCCGGTGGCAGGATTGCCGAAAAAGTCTGGAGCAAGAGCGGTAACCAAATTTATCGCCGCTAGATAGGAAGCCTGG
>Ga0307377_10000391_pt1 | contig 59145 bp, 51 predicted proteins | sample TR3MG_FD_202535 | JGI IMG/M metagenome (GOLD analysis project Ga0307377, IMG submission 202535) | Soil microbial communities from Risofladan, Vaasa, Finland - TR-3 | ecosystem: Environmental > Terrestrial > Soil > Coastal area > Acid sulfate soil | place: Finland: Risofladan, Vaasa | collected... | reverse complement strand
CGTATTGAGGATCTCCTCACGAGTCCAGAAAACGCCGATACCGGTTGGCCCGAGCATCTTGTGACCGGAGAAGATGAGGAAGTCAACATCGAGGTCGCTGACGTCAGTGACGCCGTGGGCGATTGATTGTGCCGCGTCAACCGCGATGAGCGCGCCATGACGGTGGGCCACTGCGGCCAAGTCCTTCACGGGATTGATGGTGCCCAAGACGTTCGACATGGCCGTGACGGACAGCAGCTTCACGCCGACCATCAACTCGTCGATGTTGGCGAGGTCCAGGCGGAAGTCGTCAGTCACCGGGATGAACCGGACCTCGATGCCGGTGACCTCGCGCAACTGGAACCACGGGACGATGTTCGCGTGGTGTTCCATCTCGCTGACCAGCACGACGTCACCGGGCTTGAGATTGGCCGCACCCCATGACTTCGCGAGCAGATTGAACGCCTCGGTGGCGTTCTTGGTGAAGACGATTTCGCCCGATCCGCCCGGGGCGTTGATGAACCGGCCGACCGCTTCGCGGGCCGACTCGTACGCGTCGGTCGACTCGACGGCCGTTTGGAAGACGCCGCGGTGCACGTTGGCGTGGCGGAGTTCGTAGTACCGGCTCATCGCTTCGATCACCGCACGCGGTGGCAGGGAGGTGGAGGCCGAGTCGAGATAGGTGATGGTGTGGCCGTTGATGACACGCGCCAGTAGTGGCGTGTCGGTGCGGACGGCGCCGGGACTGTAACTGCTCATGATGCCACCGGGCGCCACGCGTCGTAGCCCTCGTGTTCGATGTCCTGGGCCAACTCCGGGCCACCGGAGTGGACGATCTGGCCGTCAACGAGGATGTGGACCTGGTCGGGCTCGATCTCCTCGAGGAGTTTGACGTAATGGGTCACCACCACCGCACCCATGGCGGGGTGTTCGTCTCGAACGGTTCGTACGCCACGCGCGACCACGCGCAGGGCGTCGATATCGAGGCCGGAGTCGGTCTCGTCGAGCAAGGCGAGGATCGGCTCGAGCAGGGCCATCTGGAGTACTTCATTACGCTTGCGCTCGCCGCCCGAGAATCCATCGTTCAAGTGGCGTTCGGCAAACGCCGGGTCCATCCCAAGCCGGTCCATCCATTCGGCGAGGTCGAGCCGTACTTCGAGCACGCTCAGTTCGGGCAAATTCTTACGGGCCGAAATCGCCTGGCGTAGGAACTGGGTCACTGAGACGCCACTAATCGCTTCGGGGTACTGGAACGCCAGGAATATGCCGGCTCGCGCACGCTGATCGGAGGACCAGTCCGCAATGTTCTCACCGTGCAGCAGGATCTCTCCGTCCGTGACGGTGTAACCCGGGTGTCCCATGACCACGTTGGCGAGGGTGGATTTGCCTGCGCCGTTGGGCCCCATGAGCGCGTGGACCTCTCCCTCATTAACAATCAAGTCGACACCGCGCAGGATTGGGGCGCCGTCGGCTTCGACATGGAGGTTTTTCAGTTCTAACAAGGGTGTTGGCACGACCATGAGCCTATCGGTCGGGCTCAATGAATGACCCGGGGTTACCAGCCCCGCTCCACCCATTCATCCAGGTGAGGTTGCTCGGCGCCGACGGTGGATGGTGCTCCGTGACCGGGCCAGATGATCGTGGCACCGTCGAAGACCCGGAAGATCCGCTGCTCAATTGAGTTGATAATCGTGGCAAAATCGCCGCCATCGAAGGTGGCGTTTCCCGGCCCGCCGGGGAAGAGCGTGTCGCCGGTGAACAGCAGTGGGGTGTTCTCGAGCGCGAAGGAAATACTGCCGGGAGTGTGACCTGGGGTGTGCAGGGTGCGAAGACGGAGATCGCCGACCCGGTGCACCGCGTCGTCTTCGAGCAGGTGGTCGTAGCCCGGTAGCAGGGTGGCGTCCTCGGTCCGAACCCACACGTCGATTCCTGCGTCGCGCACCTCCGACACCGCACCGATGTGGTCCCAATGGCCGTGCGTCTCCAGCACCGAAGTGACCCCGAGCCGGGTCGCGACCCGTAGGAGCCGGTCGTGCTCGTTCGCCGCGTCCAGCAGCGCGGCTTCTCCGGTGCGCCGACAGCGCACCACGTACACATTGTTGTCCACCGGTCCCACCACGAATCGATGGACCTCGGCAGCGCCATCGGACCAGACCAGCTCTACGTTGTCCATCCCTCCAGATTGCCACTCGAACGTCCGTCCCAAGTTTCGCTAATGTCGCTGTTACCGGGATTACCGTCCGGTAGGGAAAGAAAAGGTCTGCGATGAACTTTGGCTTCAGTGAAGAGCAAGAAGAGCTGCGCAAGATGGTCAAGCGGTTCTTGGACGAGAAGTCACCCGAGACGGAAGTTCGCCGTTTGATGGCCACCGACGAGGGGTATGACCCCGCCGTGTGGGAACAGATGGCGAACGAACTGGCGCTCCAGGGTCTCGGAATCCCAGAAGAGTTCGGCGGACAGGGCTACGGACCCGTTGAGCTCTACGTCGTCTTTGAGGAGATGGGCGCTGCTCTGCTCTGTTCGCCATATTTCTCCACCGTGGCCCTTGCGGCCAACGCGGTGCTCTTGGTCGGTTCAGATGAGGATAAGGCGAAGTACCTGCCTGGCATCGCATCGGGCCAGACGATTGCGACCGTCGCCTTGACCGATGATTCAGGACAATGGGACCTGGCGAGCACGTCGACCAGTGCTTCGGCATCGGGGAGTGGTTTCGCTTTGAATGGCGTGCGCAGTTACGTGACCGACGGCAATGTGGCTTCGGTCATTTTCGTGCCCGCCATGACCAACAAGGGCCTGTCGCTATTCGCGGTCAAGGGTGATGCGGATGGTGTGACTCGGGCCATGCTGCCCACGATGGATCAGACCCGCAAGCAGAGTCGAATTGAATTCAACAACGCTCCCGCGACGTTGGTGGGCGTGGAGGGTGGCGCGTTGGATGGATTGCAGACCATGTTGCAGGTTGCCGCTGCGGCCCTGGCCGCCGAACAGGTGGGCGGCGCCCAGCGGGTGCTGAACAATTCGGTTGAGTACGCGAAGAACCGAGTGCAGTTCGGTCGACCCATTGGGTCGTTCCAGGCAATCAAGCACAAGTGCGCAGACATGTTGCTCGACGTGGAATCGGCGAAGTCCGCGGCCTACTACGCCGCTTGGGCCGCGCAGGAGCGCAATGACGAATTGCCAATTGCGGCGAGTCTGGCCAAGTCCTTCTGTTCCGAGGCATACTTCCATTGCGCGGCGGAGAACATCCAGATCCACGGTGGCATCGGATTTACCTGGGAGCACCACGCCCACCTCTACTTCAAGCGCGCGAAGAGCTCCGAGTTGTTCTTGGGTGATCCGTCGTACCACCGCGAACTCCTGGCGCAGCGTTTGGGCATCTAGCCCGTCGTGCTTGCCCACGAACAGGTGGAGAGCGGTCGTTCGTTGCTCGACTTGCGCATTGCGACGGCGAGTTCACGCCCCTCGACCAGTCACGTGCTGGTGCTGGTTCACGGGCTGCCGCGCGCGATGGGCATGGGCCGCCAAGCGGCGGGGTTACTCCCTGAGTTGGCGGAGCACCTCGCCAATGAGTCGGGCTGGGTCGTAGCGTCCGGCACGCTCTCGGGCGTCGGTGGTAGCACGGGCACCTTTTCCGCGACCCAGTGGCGCCACGACTTGCAGCTGATCCTCAATCGGGAGGAATTTGTCGACCAGCGGGTTTCGCTGGCCGGCTTCGGTTTTGGTGGTGCGCTCGCCCTCGCGACCGCTGCCGAGGATGAACGTGTGCGAGGCGTGGCCACCTTCGCCACCCCCGCCCACCTGGGACCCTGGTGCGGCTCGGCTCAGGATCTCCGACGTGCGGTCCAAGTGGCGGGTGTCGTAGGCGACGAAAAGGACTTGCTGGGTCCGGAGGACCTCCTGAAGGACGTGCTGGCCATCGACCCTTTGGGTGCCGTCGCAAGAATTCCGCCGCGCCGACTGCTCATCGGACACGGCACGGAGGATGTCGAGGTACCTGCTTCGGATGCGCGTGATCTTCTCGCAGCTGCTGACGGACGAGCGGAGTTGCGACTCATTCAGGGGGCGGGACACCAATTGCGCGCCGATCCGCGCATGGTCGCCACCCTATTGGGCTGGCTCGACCGGCACCGCTGACATCGCCGTATCGAGGGCCCGACGCAACGCGACGGCGACCCCGTAGGGGTCACTGGCCTCGGTGAGGGCGCGAACTATCACGAAATGGCGCAGTCCAGCGAGCACCAAGTCGGCGATGTTGTCAGGACCGACTCCACCAGTGATGAAGACTGGCCGGTCGCTGCGCGATTGGCAGGTGAGCGCGTAATCGAGTCCAGTGCCCGAGCGACCGGGCTTGGTCGGAGTCGGCACAATTGGACCCGCACTGAAGTACGTGGCTGCTTGGGGGAGTGCGTCGGTGAACTCCCTGTCCGAGTGGGTGGACAGGCCAACGATCGCTTCGTCGCCGAGCAATTCGCGACATCGCGCGACGCTGATGTCGTCTTGGCCCACGTGGACGCCGTCAGCTCCGACTTCCAATGTGAGAGCCGGCGAGTCATTGATGATGAACGGGACGCCGAAGTCCTGACAGATAGGCAACATGATCCGAGCGGCCCGCAATTGTTCGTCGAGCGGGCGGTTCTTCTCGCGCAATTGCACGATGTCGACGCCGCCACGCAGAACGTTGGGGAGGAAGGTCGCCATATCGTCACGCTGAGGTACGCAGAGGTAAAGTCGTCGGTCATTGAGGTCAAACACGTCCCCCACCCTAGAAGTTGTCGTCCAATGGCACCCGAGCTCCTCGACTGGGGCAGAATGGAGCTCATGCAGATTCCCGCCAAAGCCGAGTACGCCATCAGGGCGTTGCTCACTCTGGCGGCCAGTGATGTGTCGGTGAGCGCCGAACATCTGGCTCAAGAGCAGGACCTACCTGCCAAATTCCTCGGAGCCATCCTCTCGGACCTGCGCCGTGGAGGACTGGTCACTAGCCAACGTGGCCCCGAAGGTGGTTTCAAACTCGCCCGTGACCCCGACCAGATGATGATCGCCGACATCCTGCGGGTCGTCAGCGGACCGATGGCTGGTGTGCGTGGCATGCGACCTGAAACGTTGCAGTACGAGGGCGAAGCTCAGCACCTGCGTGACGTGTGGGTCGCCGTGCGTGGGGCCCTGCGCGAGGTGCTTGAGCACGTGACGCTGGGTCAGGTGTTGCGAGGCGAGTTGCCCACGGCGGTCACCCGCTTCACCTCAGACCCGGATGCGTGGATCACTCGCACCATATGAAAAGAATTCATACTGACGGGTCGTGCCGCGGTAATCCAGGACCCGGAGGATGGGCGTGGGCTTGCGGCTTCGAGGAGTTCGCGAGCGGCGCGGCCGCGCACACGACGAACCAGCGCATGGAGGTGCTGGCGGTAATCGAGGCCCTGCGTGAATTCCCCGACGGCCCAATCGAGATCGTCAGCGATTCTTCGTACGTGGTCAAGTGTTTCAATGACAAGTGGCACGTCGGTTGGCTGCGCCGAGGTTGGAAGAACTCGCAAGGTCAGCCGGTCGCCAATCGCGACCTCTGGGAAGAGCTCTTCGGCCTGGTGCTGAACGTCGGCCGCGAGATCAAGTTCACTTGGGTTAAGGGCCATTCGGGCGACCCGATGAACGACTTCGTCGACGTCCTGGCGACCGCTGCGGCGGATTCCCAGCGCGGACGCCACTCCTGACGCCGTCCGCGGTCCCATGGGAAACATTAGGATTCCCCCCGGGTGTCATTCACCAAACGATTGAAGGGATAGACCGTGGCAAACGAGGTCCAGCAGTTCGATGTCGTCATAATCGGAGGGGGACCTGGCGGCTACGCCGCTGCACTCTACGCCGCCGCAGCGGGTCTCAGCGTGGCTCTGGTTGAGCGCGACAAGGTTGGCGGTACGTGTCTGCACCGTGGTTGCGTACCGGCCAAGGAGTTCCTCGAGACCGCGCACGTTCGACGCACCGTCGAGCATGCCCAGACCTTCGGGATCACCACGGGTAAGACATCGGTCGACTTCTCGGTCAGCCAGACGCGAAAGAACGAGATCGTCGACCGCCTGTTCAAGGGGCTTTCTGGGCTTCTGAAGGGCCGCAAGGTCACCATCTTCGAAGGAACCGGTCGTCTTGACTCCGATCTGACCGTCACCGTCCTCGACGGTGCCGATGCCGGTGTCGTCGCCAAGGGCAAGAACGTGATTCTGGCCGCCGGTTCGGTGCCGCGCACCCTGCCCGGTTTCGACGTTGACGGGAAGGTTGTGGTCACCTCCGACGAGTTCCTCGAACTGACGGCTCTACCCAAGACTGCCGCGGTCATCGGGGGCGGCGCCATCGGGTGCGAGTTCGCCTCGATGCTCTCGGACATGGGAACCCAAGTCACCATTCTCGAAAGCCTGCCGTCAATCCTCGCCGGCTGCGACACCGAGGTCGCGAGTGTGGTCCAGCGGTCGTTCAAGAAGCGTGGCATCGACGTTCGGGCCGGTGTGAATATCACTGGCCATACCCCGAAGAAGGGCGCCACTTCGATTGCCATCGAAGGTGCCGACGCGTTGGAAGTGGCGATGGTCGTCATGTCGGTTGGACGGCGCCCCCGTTCTGAGGGACTGCTCGGCGAGGGTACGGGAGTCGAGATCAACGAGCGCGGTTTCGTGGTCGCTGACCGGTATCAGCGCACCGCGAATGCGAATGTCTTCGCCGTCGGTGACATCGTCGCCAACACGCCCCAGTTGGCCCACGTGGGATTTGCCGAGGCCATCGTGGCGATCAAGACGATTCTGGGTGAGTTCGTGGTTCCCGTCGACTACGACCGGGTCCCTTGGGCGATCTACTCGAACCCTGAAGTTGCCTTCTGTGGCCTGACCGAGGCCGCGGCCAAGGAGAAGGGATACGACGTCGTCGTGAAGAAGGACCCCTTCGGCGGCAACAGCCGCGCCCAGATCATCGGCGACACTGACGGCGTCGTCAAGATCATTGCGGAGAAGCGAGCCGACGGCACTGCGGGCCAGATCTTGGGCGTCCACATGGCTGGTCCGTGGGTGACTGAGCAGTTGGGCGCGGGTTATTTCGCGGTCAACTGGGAGGCCACGGCCGAGGAGGCCGCCGCGCTGATTCAGCCGCACCCGTCGCTCTCGGAGACCTTCGGTGAGACGCTGTTGGCACTGGCCGGAAGAGGATTGCACGTTGGTTGACGTCACCCTGCCCTCGCTTGGTGAATCGGTCACCGAAGGAATCATCACGACATGGTTCAAGAAGGTTGGCGACTTCGTCGCGCGCGACGAGCCCCTGTTCGAGGTGTCGACTGACAAAGTCGACTCGGAGATGCCGTCGCCGGCCGCCGGGGTACTGACCCAGATCCTCGCCGAAGAGGGTGACACCGTCGAGACCGGCGCTCGGGTCGCGGTGATCGATGAGAACGCCGTCGCGGGAGAGTCGGGGCCCGCGCCGACCTCGGCCCCGTCCACGGTGGCTGCACCAAGTTCGCAGGCCACACCGACTTCGGTGTCGACGGGGACCGTCAGCGGCATCGTGGTGTCGCCGGTAGTTCGCCGAATCTTGGCCGATGGTGGTGTGGAGCCATCCTCGTTGCGTGGCACCGGACCGGGCGGCGCGATCACGCGTCGTGACGCCGAGCGCGCGGTCGCCCACGGACCGACTGAGGACGTCGTCCTGCCCCTCTCCAATGGGCGCCGGCGTATGGGCCAGCACATGGTGGTCTCGACCCAAGGCATCCCGCATGGATTCGTCGCCGTCGAAGTCGACGGCGGGGTCTTCGCCGAGTTGGACCGGCTCGGTCGAGATACGATCGATGGATATCAGGTCACCGACGAGATGGTTGTCGGTCTGGCCGCGGTTCGGGCCTTGGCGGAATTCGGCTACTTGAACGCCTCGTATCACGGTGAGGAGTTGGTGCTCCACCGCACGGTCAACTTAGGATTCGTCCGCCCCGTGTCCGACGACGGGATGCTGGTCCCCGTAGTGCACGCCGCCGCGAGCCTCACCCTGCGGGCCATTGCCAGTCGCGTCGCGGATCTTGACGAGCGTGTGGCGACACGTCATCTCAATACCGACGACTTGATGGGTGGCACGTTCACGGTGATCGGTGCACCGAGTGAGCACACGCTCATGACCCAACCAATCATCATCCAGCCCCAGGTGGCCATGTTGTCGGTCGGCGCAGTACGGCGGGTGCCGGTGGTCGTTGAGCACGGAGGTGCCCCGGCCATTGAAATCGGTCACCGCTTGATTCTGGGTCTCTCCTTTGACCACCGTGTCTGCGAGCCCTACGCCGCCGTGCAGTATCTCGAACGGGTTGGCGCCCTGCTCGCTGCGATGGATATCGAGGGCGAGCGCTAAATGCTGCGTCGCCGACACCTGGGTCGAATCACCTTTCACGAGGCCAATGACCTGCAGCGGGCCTTGATGAAGTCCGGCGATGATTACGTCCTGCTGTTCGAGCATCCGCCGACCTATACCCGGGGAATCCGAACCCAAGACGAACACTTTCTGGTCCCCCCGGAGTCGCTCAATGCCGTCGTCGTCGACGCGGACCGCGGTGGAGACGTGACCTATCACGCGCCAGGTCAAGTCGTGGCGTGGGCCATCGTCACCGTCACGGACGACCCCTCGGCTGGCAAGGCGCACGTAAGGCGACTCGAGGATGCGGTCATCGCCACGGTGAGGTTCTTTGACACTGACGGCCTCTTGGGTGAAGTGGGTCGTCTCGACGGCTACCCGGGCGTTTGGGCCCAACTGGAGGGCCGTGCGTCCAAGATTGCGGCGGTCGGAGTCCGCACCGAGCGTAATCAATCGGGGGTTCGTCGGACGTTGCACGGAGTTGCGTTGAACGTCGACATCGATCTCGAAGGCTTCAAGGCCATCGTTCCCTGCGGAATTCCGGATAAGCCCGTGGCTTCCCTGCAGTCGCTGGGACTCACTGTCTCGTCGCTTGAAGTGGAGGAGCAACTGGGCCTCGAGCTCGAGCGTCGACTCGGTGAGGGTGCCAAGATCGCGCGAGTCGACCGCAGCATCTCGTCCAACACGTCTGAACGGCCATTGCTGCGTCGTCTCCGAAAGGCGGGTGTCGACCCCGATGCGGGGATCCCGATCCGTTCACGGAAGCCCGAATGGCTGCGCGTCGAAGCCCACATGGGCAATGAGTTCCAGTCGCTGCGCACCCTCACCGAGGACCTGAGACTGGTCACCGTCTGTGAAGAGGCGGGTTGCCCCAATATCTTCGAATGCTGGAGTTCGGGCACGGCAACATTCATGGTGAATGGCGAGCGTTGCACGCGAGCCTGCGGATTCTGTCTCATCGACACCCGCAAACCATTGCCACTCGATCCGACCGAACCCGATCGTGTCGCCGAGGCGGTGGTCCGGCTCAACCTTCGCCACGCGGTCGTCACCTGCGTGGCCCGCGACGACCTCGACGACGGTGGTGCCGGCGCCATCGCGGCGACGGTGCGGGCTATTCGCGAGCGGTCACCCCAGACCGACGTGGAGGTGCTCATCAGTGACCTGAAGGGCGACCGCGACTCGCTGCAACGTATTATCGACAGCCGTCCGGACGTCCTGAACCACAACATCGAGACCGTCGCCCGTCTGCAGCGTGCGGTGCGACCGAGCGCGGGATACGTCCGCTCGCTGACCGTGCTCGCTCGAGCCACAGAATCCGGACTCACGACCAAGTCGGGCATGATGGTGGGCTTGGGCGAGAACGCCGACGAGGTCGAAGAGGCACTGGCCGACCTCGCCAACGTCGGAGTCTCCATCGCCACCATCGGTCAGTATCTCCGACCGACTGAGAATCACCTTCCGGTGGCTCGATGGTGGGAGCCTCAGGAGTTCGCGGACCTGGCGATACGTGGCACCGCGCTGGGACTCAAGCACGTTCAGTCCTCACCCTTGACGCGTTCGAGTTATCACGCCCGCGAGGCCCTCAGTGACGCGACGCCGGTGGGGACGCCGACTCGGCGTCAGTAGAACAACTTGGTGTTGTCGACCGACGGGATGACGTTGCCCGCGGGACCCCTCGCGAAGAGTGCCAGGACATTCTCGGTCGCGGTGGTGAGCGCGGTGGTGATGCCCGGCAATGCCATAGGCACCCAGCCGCCGTTCATGCGCGGCGCGTTTGAGAGCCGGTAGATCCAGTACCCGGTTCCGGTGCAGAAGACCCCACCTTCTCCCGGTTGCGCTGCGTAGGTGATGTCGGAGATGCCTCCACCGACCGGCGAATGGCCGAAGATCTGGACGGTCGGAGGATTCTGGACTTGAGGGCTGTAATGATTGAACTCGCCGCCGAGCGCACCGACGAGCACGTCACCATCCTTCAATCCGCTGCCGCGCCACAGCCATGACGTGCTATCCACCACGACGAGCGAGCCCGTGCCGTCGGCGCCACCGTAAATCGAACCGCTGAATGCGCTCTCGGGCTGATCTGAGGGGTACTGGGACCAATTGACGGTTGCGAGGGACGGGTTGGTCGACGTGATTGGATCGGCGATGGACCGGTAGTTGACCATCAAGCGGTTCGCGCCATTGTGGTCGGGTTCGAACCGGATCTTGCGATAACTGAAGTTGGCCCCGAAGAAGGCGACGTTCACGCCCTTCTCGATTGCGGCGGTGACGGCGTCGCGCATGGCCGGCGAATAGTACTCGTCGTGGCCGGGCGACAAGAGCACTCTATGACCGACCAGCCGATGTCCGCGTTCGTCGAGGTCGATGTCAGTCCAATAGGCCAGGTCCAGTCCCATCCGTTCAACGAGGAACAGGAGCGGAAACTCGTTGCCGATGAAGTCGGCGGCCCCGTTGGCGAATTTGACGTTGTAGGGACGGTTGAACGAGACGCGCACGGCCCGATTGGCGTTGCTGGTGACCGAGGTGCCGAAGCTGTTGGTCTCACGGTAGAGACTGAAGCCACCCCATGAGTTGTAGGCCTGCCAAGTGGTCACCGCGCTCAGGTACAGGTACATGGCCTTGGAAGTATCGTCGCGGACCAACAGCGGCACGAAGCGATACTGCCCACGTGTGTTCTCCAGGCGGATGAGGTATTGACCCGGTGGGTATCGGCGGTCAATCGTGAGCGAGAAGGTGGGCGCCCACTGACAGTCAATGGTGCCGTATTCATCGGCGACTGGCACGGGTTGGACGTGGCCGAGAATGTTCGATCTGGTAGCGACTCGACGGGCTCCCAGCCCTTGGTAGTAGCCCATCCGATACACCTTGGCGGTCAAGGTCGGCGACGTGGTGCTCACGAAGAACGAGACGTGATCGCCCAATGTGGCACTCGTGGTGCTCGCGTACGCTTCGAGTTCGCCGGCACCGGCGGTATGCCCGTGCAGCCAGGCGCCGTCGCCCTGACGCATGTTCTCGCGACGGATCCACGACGCCATGGCGTTGGCAGGGAGGGCGAACGCATCTCGATCAGTCGTACGCGTAGTGGCCCCGGCCCCGCCCGACGCCATCAGGGCACTGCTCAAGGTGGCGGCTCCCATCAGCAGGTGACGACGGGAAGGGCGGATTTGCACCTCACAAACATAAACACTGAGTGGGCACATTCCCCCAGGGTTTACGAAAGGTTTAGTTAGGTTCGAATGTCTCATACGTACTCGCGTCAGTCGTCGCGGACTGATAGAACTGCGGGAAGGTGGCTCGTACGAGAGTTGTTGTGCAAGAACATCACCGTTGGGAGCCGGGGAGAGGAGCAGCACCGTGCGGAGAAATTTTCAACTCGTAGCCCGAAGGATCAGAACGGTCACGGCTGCAGCAGTGCTCAGTGGGTCGATGATCGTCTCACTCGGTGCGGCCACCACGAGCAGCGGTGCCACCACGATGCGACTCGCCGGTGCGAGTTCGTTCTGCAAGACACTGATGAGTTTTTCGTCAGTGAAGGGCACCCCTTCGGTGAAGAACGTCGCGGCCTATCGCAGGTGGGTCATTACAAACCTGCCTCGGTTCCAGAAATTGGAGTCGGAGGCACCGAATCCTTCGGTGAAGAAGGTGCTCGCAGAGTTGGTGACCATCATGCAGAGCCAGTCCAAATTGGCCAGCGCGCAACAGTTCCAGAAGTCGATCGCCGCAAATCACCAGCGGTGGAACAACGACTTCAAGGTATTTTTCACCACGGCGATGTCGTGTGTCACCAATATTTCGAATCTCTACTGAGTGAGTTGAGCGGCCCCGGGCACTACGTTCGTGGGGACCAACGCATCCACCGCGGGACCACATTGGGCACGTAGTCCTCGGGCGTAAAATCGCCTGAAATGTGGAGGACCAAAGGCCCTGACATCGTCGGTACACAGTGGTCGTCACGGTCTTACTATCAGAAGTGGAAGCAGAGCTACCGCCCCAGGGCGGGGCGGTGACTGTTCCGCGAAGCGGAGGTTGAAATGACTGAAACCAAATCGCTTGATCGACTGCGCGAGTTGCCGATGGGCCTCGGAGATTTTCCTTGGGCATCGCGTCGTTGGCTCGAAGACCTGTTCCGCGACAGTGCGTGGCATCAGATGATCAAGATCGAAGAATTCACGCAGGGTGATTCGCTCGTTATTCGCGCGGAGATCCCCGGTGTTGACCCCGACAAGGACATACAGATCGAGGTGGTCGAGGATACTCTCGTGATTTCGGCCGAGAAAGTTGAATCCAACGAGGAGACTACTGGCGAGATGCGTCGTAGTGAGTTTCGCTACGGTTCGCTGACGAGGAGTCTCCCGATTCCTCGAGGCGTTGACGAGTCGAAGATTAGCGCGACCTACAAGGATGGCGTGCTGGAAGTCCGCATGGTGACCCCCACTGGCATGAAAGGTGACGGATCCCATCGGGTGGCAATCAAGCGGGTCTAAGCGCCGCGGACCCTCCCAAAGCGTCACGTTGTGGCGTCGACCCGTGGGCGGTCGAAAGGGCGTCAACAGACTGTCATCGGTGATCGCCGGCGGCCGGACATCGCATTGTTGTCCGGTCGTCGGCGTCGCCTGCTCTGAAGTGAGATTCGATTGAGTGCGCCTCCTGCGAGGAAAGTGTCGCCACTGCGGAGGGCGGTGGTCGTCGTGTTAGCGGGCATCGGACTCTACGTCGCACTGCCAGCGCTCTTAGAGGTGATCGGATCGTGGCCCCAGTTCGTCAATCTCGCCCCGTGGTGGTTGACGGTGACGTTTTTGTCCCAGGTCGGTAGTTTTCTGTGCTCTGCCGCCCTCATGCGGCTCGTGATTCCCGGGAGTACCTGGTTCGCGACGTTCGCGGCCGAACTGGCGGGCAATGCGGTGACCAATGTCGTGCCCAGCGCCGGCGCGGCCGGTGCTGGGCTCCAATATCGGATGTTGGTGACCTCGGGCCTCGAAGGTGATCGTGTCGTCGGGGGCCTCACCGCGACGGGCGTGCTCGGTGTAGCGGGCGTACTCATCTTGCCGGTGTTCGCGCTGCCCGTTGTGTTCGGTGGCGTGGCGGTGAGTCCCGGTCTAGTACACGCGGCGGAGTTGGGGGTGGTTGGATTTGCGCTGGTGCTCACCTTCGGTGTCGTGGCTCTGTTCACCGACGGACTACTCGTCGGACTTGGGCGGGCGTGGCAGTGGCTGCTGAGCAGAGTGATTCGTCGACGTCGCGTCACGAGAGACCTGTCGCATCGCCTGTTGGAGCAACGCGACTTGGTGCGCTCTGTCCTTGGAGAGAATTGGTGGCGCGCGACATTGCTCGTCGCCGGTCATATTGGACTCGATTACATGAGCCTGCTGGCCGCGCTTCGCGCGACGGGCGCGCGCCCGAATCCTGCGATGGTGCTCCTCGCCTACGCGGCCACGGGAGTGGTTGCACTGGTGCCGATCACCCCGGGTGGGCTTGGAATCGTCGAAGCGAGTTTGAGCGGGCTGTTGGTGCTCTCAAGCGTGTCAAGTTCAGCAGCGGTCGTCGCCACCTTCGCGTATCGGCTCGCCGCCTACTGGTTGCCCATTGTGGGCGGCGGAGCGTTGTATGTCCTCTTCCGGCGACGCTATGGAGTCTTGGAGTCGGCAGAACGCTCGGCCTGACGAGACGTGGCATTCGCGGCAGTACCGCCCGTCGCGCGCCGTCGGCCATGACGTGGTCGCGCGACTCGGGGCGCCTCGTGCTGGATGAAGCGTGACGCTCGCCGGCGCAGGCTCCGCTCGTGCTGTTGTGCCGCGGTCACGGCGACTGACGGTCGTCGGGCGCTGACGGACCGGAAGAAGATGCTCTTGGCCACCTCGACCAGGAGCAGATAGACCACGACCATGGCGAACAGCAGCCCGAAGAATGTGGCGGGTAGAGGGTTGAAACCGAGGAGATGGGACAACCCCGTGTAGGGGAGGACGGCGCCCACCAGTGCTGCGCCGGTTGGCACGAGGAGCATCGCGCGGCTCGGTCGACTCTTGAAGAAGGGCACGCGTCTGGTACGGATCAGGTACACGACGAGGGTTTGGGTGGCGATGGACTCTACGAACCAGCCAGTGCGGAACTCAACGCTCTTGGCGTGCAGGAGTGACAGCATTATCCAGAAGGTCATGAAGTCGAAGACGGAGCTGATGGGCCCGAAGACGGCCATGAATCTCCGAATGAAGGACATGTCCCATGCGGCGGGACGGGTCAGCGCCTCGGCGTCGACGTGGTCCGAGGGGATGACCAATTGGCCGGCATTGTAGAGAAGGTTGTTCAGCAGGATTTGACTTGGCAGCATCGGTAGGAACTTCAGAAATGCTGACGCCCCCGCGGCACTGAACATGTTGCCGAAATTGGATGACGTGGCCATCAGGACGTACTTCATCGTGTTGGTGAATATGCGGCGCCCTTCCATGACGCCGTCGGCGATGACGGCGAGATCCTTGTCGAGCAGGACCACGTCGGCCGCGTCCTTGGCCACATCGGTCCCTGAGTCCACGGAGATGCCCACATCGGCGTGGTGAAGCGCCACCGCGTCGTTCACGCCATCGCCCAGGTAGGCAACGTCCTTGCCGGTGCGTCGGGCGACCTTCACGATGCGTGACTTCTGAGTGGGACTGATGCGGGCGAAGATCGTCGTGCTTACTATCGCATCGGTCAGTTGCTCGTCGTCCATTGTCTCCACGTCGGTTCCGTTGAGCAGGCCACGGCTGATGAGTCCGATGTCGTCGCAGACCTTGGCGGCGACGAGGCCGTTGTCGCCGGTGATGATCTTCACCTCGACGCCCAAGCGCTCCAGCCTCTCGATCGACTCCCGGGCGCTCGCTCTCGGTCGATCAGCGAACGTGAGAAAACCTTCGAACGACAGAGAGTGCTCCTCGTCGCCGGTCAATTCACCGGGCTCGGACAGAATTGGTCGACTGGCGATGGCAACGACCCGTTCACCATTGGCGAACAGCCGGTCGAGAACATCGCGGGTGACGCGCCCGACGTCAGGGCAACGTCCTACGAGGATTTCGGGTGCCCCTTTGGTGATGAGTTGCATCGAGCCGACGGCATCACGCACCAGGACCGATCCCAGTTGACGTTCATGGTCGAACGGAAGCGAGGCGATCCGAGAAAATCCCGATGCCGTCTGCACCGCTGCGCCTTGATCGGGTCCGGCGCTACCCACCCACAGAGCCTGGTCAAGTGCATTGCCGCCGACTGGTCCATCCGAGGTCATGGCCGACTCGTTGCAGAGCAGACCCAGCATCAATGGTCGCTGTGAGTCGTGACCCGAGCCATCGAGGGAGTGCTGGAACACGATGGTGCCTTCGGTGAGCGTTCCGGTCTTGTCGGTGAAGAGCAGTTCGATGTTTCCGAGGTCCTCAATGGCAACGAGGCGTTTCACCAGGACCTTCTTCTTGGCCAGCGCCTTCGACCCCGACGAGAGGCTGACGGTCACGATGGCGGGCATCATCTCAGGCGCGATGCCCACCGCAATCGCCAATGAGAAGAGCAACGCTTCGATGAGGGGGTGCGAGAGCGCGACATTGATGATGAAGATGCCAACGGTCAGTAGCGCCGCGACGACGAACAAGAACCGTGAGAATCGTGAGAGGCCCACTTCGAACGCAGTCTGACTAGGGCGCTCGGTGAGACCGGCGGCGATGAGTCCGAAGGCGGTCTGAGAACCGGTGTCGACGACGACCCCGATTCCCGATCCCTGGTGGACGATGGTTCCCATGAAGGCACAGTTCGACTGCCCGTCCGGCTCGACTCCAGATGCGGAGTCGATCAACTTGGCGACCGGTAGTGACTCCCCCGTGAGCACGCCCTCGTCACATTCGAGATCATGGACCTCAACGAGACGTAGGTCAGCCGGTACCAGTGATCCAATGTTCAGGGACACGACATCGCCAGGCACCAGTGACGTGACCGGAAGTTGTTCCAAACGCCCGTCTCGTCGGACAGTCGCCTCGCGCGAGATCTGGTAGCGCAGGGCTGCCATGGCGACTTCCGCGGCGTATTCGTTGAAGAAGCCGAGTCCGACGCTGAGTGCCACGATGACGCCAATGATGACGGCGTTGGTTCCCCCGCCGGTAACACCCGACAAGAACGCCGCCACGAGCAGCAAGACAAGAATCGGGTTTTTCAACTGCCTCCACAGGACCGTGAGGGCGCTCACCGAGTGGGTGGTAATCGAATTCGGTCCTGTCCTGGCGAAAGCCGCCGCCGCCTCACCGGTCGTGAGACCTTCGGGGCGGCTACCCAGGCGCTCGAACACTTCGTCGGTCGAGAGTCGAGCGGCGTCGGCGAGGCTGAACTGCTCCAATTCCGCGTTGGGCTTTCTCGCCACGTTGTCAGTATTGCCCAAGTCGTTCCCTGCGCCGACCAAATGAGTTGAACAGGGCACGACGAGTTGACGAAGTGACCTTCGGCCCTAGCTCGACCGGTGGTCTTGCCCGCGCCGGGCACTAATCGGGGATAGTGGAAAGATTTCGAGATCGAGTGGATGCGGGCCGGAGGTTAGCTGGTCGCCTCGAGGCACTTCGGAATGATCCGAACGTCGTCGTCGTGGGACTGCCACGGGGCGGTGTACCAGTCGCCTTTGAAGTTGCGGAACGGCTGGATAAGCCGCTCGACGTGTTGGTCGTGCGCAAAGTCGGCGTGCCGTTTCAGCCCGAGGTGGCGATGGGGGCCATTGGGGAGGGTGGCGTTCGGGTAGTTGACGAGGAAGTCATGAACGCAGCGCGGATTTCGGCGGGCGAATTTGAGGCCGTCGAGGATCGCGAACGTGAAGAATTAGGGCGAAGGGTGCGGCTGTTTCGCGGGGAGCGGGCGCCGATTGGCTTGGATGGGCGCACCGTGGTGATCGTTGACGACGGAATCGCCACTGGCTCGACTGCCCGAGCAGCGTGTCAGGTCGCGAGGGCGCGAGGAGCGCGACGGGTGCTACTGGCGGTGCCGGTAGGGGCGATGGAGGCCGTGAGCGCGTTGCGAACCGTCGCCGACGACGTCGTCGCGTTGTCGGTGGTTGAAGGTTCGTTCGCCGTGGGCCAGTGGTACGAAGACTTCGACCAGACGACCGATGAGGAGGTTGTGGCGCTGCTGAAGCGCGCCGCCACGCGGTCGCGCGACGACGAGGTCATCGTCGACGTCGGGCGGCTCCGCCTTCCCGGTCACTTGACGATTCCGATAGGGGCGCGCGGGATTGTGGTCTTCGTGCACGGTAGCGGCAGTAGCCGGCACAGCCCTCGCAATCGGACGGTGGCGGATTCACTCAATGCGTTGGGGCTCGGCACACTGCTCTTCGACCTACTCACTCAGGAGGAGGAGATCGACCGGAGCAACGTGTTCGACATCGAGCTCTTGACGGAACGATTGGTGGGCGCGACGGCGTGGCTCGAGTCGCACTTCGAGGGGCGGATGGCCATCGGGTATTTCGGTGCGAGTACGGGAGCCGCCGCCGCGCTGCTCGCCGCCGCTGCCCCAACGTCACACGTGGCGGCGGTTGTCTCGCGGGGCGGTCGGGTCGACCTCGCTGGAGATCAGTTGAGGTCGGTGCGCGCGCCAACGCTCCTCATCGTCGGCGGTGCCGACACCTTGGTGCTTGAACTGAATCGAGTTGCCTTGCGCCAAATGACGTGCGAGAGTCGACTCGAAGTGGTGGACCGTGCCACCCATCTGTTCGAAGAGCCCGGCGCCATGGCCACTGTGGCGACCTTGGCGGGAGCGTGGTTTAGCGAGCACCTGGTGATGAGTGGGCCGAGCCCTGACGAGATTGGTTGAGGCCAAGGGAGGTGTTGTCATGTCGATATTGCAGACGACCGCAGGAGATCTCACGTCAGAAGACGTGGTGCGAGTGGTCGGAGATGAGCGCGATTACGACCAGTTACTGGACTGGATCGGGGATAGGCGCTACGTCCTGCTTGGCGAGGCCAGTCACGGTAGCCACGAGTTCTATCGGGAACGGGCCCGCATAACGCGTCGGCTGATTGAAGAGAAAGGCTTCACGGCGGTCTGCGTCGAGGCCGACTGGCCCGACGCATATCGGGTGAATCGGTACGTCCTCGGCATCTCCCCGGACCGCGACGCCGAGTCTTCGCTCGATGGTTTCGAGCGGTTCCCGGCCTGGATGTGGCGAAATCATGACGTCGCGGACTTCGTGACGTGGCTTCGCGAGCACAATGATCGTCGCGCAGACGACCTCGAGAAGACCCGTTTCTACGGACTTGACCTGTATTCCTTGCGTGCATCCATGGAGGCGGTGATCCGTTATCTGGAAGAAGTTGACCCCGAGGCCGCGCAACGAGCGCGCGATCGCTACAGCTGCTTTGACCTGATCGGCGCGGAAGGGGCGGAGTACGGACACGCCGTGAGCGTGGGTCGGCAGGTGTCGTGTGAGGACGATGTCGTGGCGCAGTTGGTGGATCTTCGCCTTCAAGCGGAGCGGTTTCTCGCTCGTGACGGGGTGGTCCGAGAGGACGAGTATTTCTTCGCCGAGCAGAATGCTCGACTCGTCAACAATGCGGAGCGCTACTACCGGGCGATGTATCAAGGTCGGGTTTCGTCGTGGAACCTGCGCGATGAACACATGGCCGAGACGCTGAGGCACTTGGTCCTACACCTCGAGCGGGTGGTCGGACGGTCGAAGGTCGTCGTGTGGGAGCACAACTCACACGTGGGCGACGCGCGCGCGACGGAACTCGGCCAGTCCGGAGAATTGAACGTCGGACAGCTGGCGAGACTGACGTGGGGTGAGGACTGCTACCTGGTCGGATTCACCACGTACGAAGGTCGGGTGAGTGCGGCGTCCAACTGGGGCGGTCCGGTCGAACACAAACGCGTGCGTCCGGCGATGTCGGGAAGCTTCGAGGAAGTGTTGCACGGGGCGCCCGACGACAATTTCTATGTGCGACTTGGCGTTCACGCCCCCCCACCGTTACGGTCGACGATGCTGGAACGAGCCATCGGCGTGATCTATCGACCCGAGACCGAGCGAGCGAGCCACTGGTTCCACGCAAATCTGTCCCATCAGTTCGATGCCGTGGTACACGTTGATCGGACGTCGGCCGTTCGACCATTGGACCGAACCTCATTGTGGGATGAGGCGGAGCCCGCGGAGACCTTTCCGACCGGCCTCTAATTCGCAAGTCTGATCTGGTCGTAGGGTGGCATCAAGACCGTCACTCGCTCGACGGGGTTGCTCACTCGGTGCTCGACCGTGTGCGCGAGGCGAGCCAGGAGGCCGCGGTGTGCTTTTCGCCCGAAGGCGACCTGGTGGCTGGTGTGGTCGTGCTCGGCATTGGTCTTGACGCGGTCCTTCACACACGACATCAGCCGGCCGCCATCGCCACTTCGGCGATTCCCGTGCTTCTCGGACTGCACCAAATCGACGAAGCGTTCGTGTGGTGGGGCCTACAGGGACACGTACCGGCCGCCGTCGGCCGGGTCGCCATGTGGATCTACCTGTACATCGCCCTGGTGGTACTCCCTGCGACAGTTCCGGCACTCCTGCTGTGGATCGAGCCCGCGCGCGTCCGACGGTGGCTGATCGCGCCGTTCGTGCTGCTCGGACTGGTGACCGCCGCGGTCATTCTTGAGACGATGCTGACGGGCCATCCCCGTGTGCGCCTCGCTGACCTCCATCTGGCGTACTCCATTGGGCTCGGACACGGGGTCACCGTGATTGGCTGCTACATCGTGGCGACGTGCGGACCACTGTTCCTTTCCTCGTTTCGTTGGTTCCGATGGTTTGGTGCTGCCAATCTGGTGGCCGTGGTGACACTGGCAATCCTGGTCGCGGACGGGTTCACCTCGTTGTGGTGTCTCTACGCGGCCCTGGTGAGCGCGGCCGTGGCCTGGCACTTGCGTTCCCGTAGTTCGCATCTGGCGAACCCTGAGACTTTCGGCACCGACACCGTCGTAGCCACGCGCTGAGCGGCGCCCGGTACCGGACTGGCCGGGCGCGCGATTAGGCGACGAAGTACTTCGCCATCGGGTGGTGGCAGATGATGGCGTCGGTGGTCTGCTCGGGATTCAATTGGAATCCCTCCGAGACCGTCACGCCGATTCGATCGGCTTCGAGCAGTTCGGCGACCTTCGCGTTGTCGGTGAGGTCGGGACAAGCGGGGTAGCCCCACGAGTACCTCCCGCCCCGGTACTGCTGGCGGAAGAGTCCGGTCAGTGTGGGGCCGTCCTCTTCGACGTACCCCAGCTCCTCACGGATTCGCTTGTGCCAGAGTTCGGCCAAGGCTTCGGCCATCTCAACGCCGAGTCCGTGTAGCAAGAGATAGTCCGTGTAGCGATTCTCCGCGAAGAGTTCTTGGGCGCGCTCGGAGACTCGCGAACCCATGGTGACGAGCATGAAGCTCGCGTAGTCGTGGTCGGGGCTGTCCATGGGACGGAAGAAGTCTGCGATGCAGAGGAAGGGAGCCACGTGCTGGCGCGGGAAGGTGAACCGAGTGATCTCCTCGGTGCGGGTCTCGTCGCGGAAGAGCACCAGGTCGTTCCCGTCCGAGGCAGCGGGATAATGGCCGTAGACGACTTGGGGCACGAGGAGGTTCTGTTCCTTGGCGATGGCCAGTTGTTCGCGAAGGGTCGCGCTCACTCGTTCCTTGAAGGCCGGGTCGTCCTCGTCGCCCTCTGGACGGAAGCCCCACTGGTTGCGAAAGAGGGCCGTGAGGTTCAAGTAGTCGCTGATCTCGTCGACTGACATTCCCTTGGCGACCCGGCTCCCGAGGAACGGTGGTGGGAAGAGGGGGTTGTCCATGTCAACGTCGGGGCTCCGATCTGGCAGGCCCTCGGGTGCCTCGCCGGCCTCACCGCGAATGCGACGAAAGACCTTGCGTTCGGAGATCTCGCGGCCGAAGGTGGCGTCCTCGCGGTCACCGCGACGGATCTCGCCGAGCTGGTCAAGGACGCGGAGCCCCTCGAACGCGTCCTTGCCGTAGAAGACGCGCCCTTGGTACACCTCACGCAGGTCGCGCTCCACGTAGGTTCGGGTTAGGGCGGCACCACCAAGGAGCACGGGGACCTCACTCATGCCGCGCTCGTTCATCATTTGCAGGTTCTCGCGCATGATGAGTGTCGATTTCACGAGTAGGCCACTCATGCCGAGGGCGTCGGCTCTGTGTTCCTCGACCGCCGAAAGCATTTCGTTCACGCCGACCTTGATGCCGAGGTTGATGACCTCGTAGCCGTTGTTGGTGAGGATGATGTCCACCAGGTTCTTGCCGATGTCGTGTACGTCACCCTTGACCGTGGCGAGCACGACCCGGCCCCGGCCGCCCTGATCGCTCTTCTCCATGTGCGGCTCGAGGTGGGCGACGGCCGCCTTCATCGTCTCGGCGCTTTGGAGGACGAAGGGCAACTGCATCTCTCCGGAGGCGAAGAGGTCGCCGACCTCGCGCATGCCGTCAAGGAGGATGTCGTTCACGATAGCGAGCGGGGACTGTCCTTCCGCCAAGGCCAAGTCGAGATCGGCTTCGAGTCCGACTCGGGCCCCGTCGATGATGCGTCGACGGAGGCGATCATTGAGTTCCAGGTCGTCGAGCGAACTGGTCCGTGCGGTCGACGCTGACACCCCTTCGAAGAGGCCCAAGAGGACCGTCAGGGGGTCGTAGCCCTCGTCGCGACGGTCGTAGATGAGGTCGAGGCAGACTCGTCGGGCCTCCTCGTCGACACGGGCGAGGGGGAGGATCTTGGACGCGTGAACGATGGCGGCGTCGAGGCCGGCGTTCGCGCATTCGTGCAGGAAGACGCTGTTGAGGACCTGGCGGGCGGCCGGGTTGAGGCCGAAGGAGACGTTCGACAGTCCGAGGATCGTGCGTACACCGGGGATCTCGGCCTTGATCCGACGAATGGCGTCGATGGTCTCGATGCCATCACGACGGGACTCGACCATGCCGGTGGACAAGGGGAGCGCGAGGGGGTCGATGAAGATGTCGTGGGCGTCGAGACCGTAGCGGGTGACGGCCAGATCGGTGATCGCCCGAGCGGCCCGGACCTTCCAGTCGGCGGTGCGGGCCTGACCTTCTTCGTCTATGCAGGTGGCCACTACCGCGGCACCAAATTCGGAAGCCAGCGAGAGGAATCCATCGAGTCGGGTGCCGGGGCCATCGCCCTCTTCCAGATTCACTGAATTCAACATGGCCTTGCCCCCGAGCCACGTCAGCGCTTGCCGAGCGACCGGGGTTTCGGTGGTGTCGACCATGACGGGAACCGATGATTGGGTGGCCAGTCGACTCATGATCTCGTTCATGTCGCTGACGCCGTCGGCACCCGTGTAGTCGACGCAGACGTCCAGGATATGGGCGCCTTCGCGTATCTGCTCGCGGCCGATGCTGACGCAGGTGTCCCAGTCGCCTTCGAGCATCGCATCGCGGAACTTCTTAGAACCGTTGGCGTTGGTGCGCTCACCCACGAGCAGTACCGACCGATCCTGGTCGTAGGTGGTCGCCGAATAGATCGAGGCCACCGCTGGCTCGAGCACCGGGTGACGTGTCGCGGCCTTCAGCGGACGCACGGCCTCAATGACGCGGGCGAGGTGCTCGGGCGTGGTGCCACAGCAGCCGCCGATGACTTGGACACCCTGCTCGGTCACGAACTTGGAAAGGTGCTCCGCCAGTCCGTCGGGGGTCATGTCGTAGTGCATCTTGCCGTCGACCACGCTGGGCAGGCCGGCGTTGGGTAGGCACGACAAGGGCATCGGTGCAGTCTCAGAGAGCTGACGGAGTGGTTCGTACATCTCGACCGGTCCGGTTGCGCAGTTGAGGCCGATGAGGTCGATGCCGAGGGGGCTGAGTGCGGAAATCGCGGCGCCGATCTCCGTGCCCGGGAGCATCCGGCCGGTGAGTTCGATGGTGACTTGGGCCTGGATCGGCACGATGCGCCCGTGTCGCGCCATGGCCCTGTGACAGGCTGCGATTGCGGCCTTGCCCGAGAGCAGGTCGAACATAGTCTCGACGAGCAGTAGGTCGACCCCGCCTTCGAGCAAGCCGTAGGCCAGTTCCTCGTAGCTGGCCGAGAGCGCGTCGTAGGTGATCTGGCCCAGGGTGGGGAACTTGGTGCCCGGTCCGATGGAGCCAGCCACGAACTTCTTCGAACCCGGACTCGAGTAGCTGTCCGCTACCCGGCGTGCGATCTGGGCCGAGGCGAGCGCCAGCTCGTGGGCACGCTCGGGAATGCCATATTCGGCCAGGACAACGGAGAATGAACCGAACGAGTCGGTCTCGATCACGTCGACGTCCACGTCGAGAAAGGACCGGTGCAGGCGCTCGATGGCCTCGGGCTTGGTGACGGTCAGTATCTCGTTGCATCCTTCGAATTCCGCGCCACCGAAGTCGGCGATACTGAGGTCCTGGAGCTGGAGATTGGTCCCGGTGGCGCCGTCGTAGATCAGTACCTTCTCGGCGAGGGCCGCGAGGTAAGGGTCGTCTGCGCCAGGTCGGGCAAAGGGTGGTCGTACGTTGGGTTCCATTCGGTCTTCAGGCTACCGGGCGAGCCACCAATCACTACGCTGCAGGTGTGAAGATCTACACGCGCAAAGGTGACGACGGCACCACCGGCCTCTACTTCGGAGGACGCGTCGCCAAGAGTGCGGAGCCGATCGAGGTCAACGGCGCCGTTGATGAGGCGCAGGCCGCGCTGGGCTGGGCACGCTCGTTGAGTGAGCCGGGCGGGCGGATCAATGACCTACTGATCACCATCGAACGCGATCTCTGGGTCCTCATGGCCGAGGTCGCCACGTTGCCCCAGAATCGCCACAAGTTGGTGGCCGACAAGACGTTGGTCACCGACGGTATGGTTGCGCGGTTGGAGGGGGAGATTGACGCACTCTCGGGTGAGATCGTGATGCCCAATGAATTCGTGGTTCCGGGTGAGACTCAGTTGTCGGCGGCGCTCGACGTCGCGCGCACCGTGGTTCGCCGGGCCGAGCGGATCGCCGTCGGTTACCCGATCGAAGATTCATTCGTGGTCGCATATTTGAACCGATTGAGTGACCTCGCCTGGACCATGGCCCGCTGGGCCGAGGGGACCACCCACCGTACTGCTCGCATTCACTGACAGGAGAACTGACCATGTCCCGCATTGCCCGGATTTCAACCCCAGTGGAGGCCGCGAAGGAGCCAACGATCGTGGTGCCCGTCGTCTTCGACGAGGGCGCTGGCTTCATCGCCGACTCCGTCCCGATGACGTTGGCTGGACAATCGATTCCCCGTTCGCTGCCGAAGGAGTGGTGCGTACGCCAAGGTCTGAAGAGCGACGCGGGCAGTTGCACCGTGCTGCGTTCGGTCGAGGGATCGAGTGTCGTGCTGATGAGTCTGGGTTCGACCTACAACTCCCTCGAGAACTTCCGTCTGGCGGGTGCGGCGGCCCTACGCTGCGCCAGTGAGGGCAACGTCGCCTTCCTTTTGCCGACCGACGGCATCGAGGCGCCTGGTGACGCGGCGGCGGCACTCGTCGAAGGCGCACTGCTGGCGAGCTACAACTTCAAAGCGATGGAGTTCGACGCCTCATTTGACGTCGTGCCGCTCGGGTCGCCGCTGCCTTCGGTGCCGACCCATGATGCCGTGGCCAACGGCGTCGCCCGCGGGGCCACCGTGGCCGAGGCGGTCAACTGGGCCAAGCGGCTCATCGACACGCCGCCGGGCGCGTTGCCCCCCAAGGAACTCGCGCGGCGCGTCGAGCTTCGTCTGGGCAACGACCCGAACGTGCGCATCGAGTCCTGGACCGAGTCGCGCATCAAGGATGAGCGTCTCGGCGGACTGCTGGGGGTCGGACAGGGCTCGGCCCAGCCGACTCGCCTCGTCTACGCAACCTACGACCCGGCACCGGGCAGCGAATTGCCTCACGTGGCGCTCGTGGGCAAGGGAGTCACCTTCGATTCCGGTGGACTGTCGCTCAAGACTGGCGAGGGCATGATGTCCATGAAGACCGACATGACCGGCGCGGCGGTGGTGATGAGCGTGCTCTCTATCGCGAGCCGCTTGAATCTGCCTATTCGGGTGACCGCCATCGCTCCGATGACCGAGAACCTTCCGGGCAGTAGGGCCGTCATGCCTGGCGATGTCCTCACATTCCGAAACGGCATGACCGCCGAGGTACTCAATACCGACGCAGAGGGCCGGTTGATCCTGGCGGATGGTCTCAGCCTCGCCGTCGAGGCCAATCCCGACGCCATTATTGACGTAGCCACCCTCACCGGGGCCCAGATGGTGGCGCTCGGTGACGAGGTCGGTGCCTTCTACGCCTCGACCGACGAGCTGGCTGATTACTTCAACGCCGCCAGCGCGCGCAGTGGCGAACCCCTCTGGCGCATGCCCCTCGTCGATGCTTACGAAGCCCACATCGAATCAGACGTGGCGGACATGAAGAACATCGGCAAGTCGGGGAAGGCCGGTTCGATTTCGGCGGCGCTCTTTCTACGCCGATTCACCGACGGTCGACCCTGGGTCCACTTTGACATCGCCGGACCCGGTCGAGCGGAGGCCAACCGCGGGTACGTCACCAAGGGCGCCACGGCGTTCGGCGCTCGTTCAATCGTCGAATTCCTCGAGGCGGTCGTGCGCGACGTGCCGAAGGTTTAGGACTCGATTCGGCGCACCCGCGCCGCGCGAGGCGAAACTGGTCGATTCAGCGAGCCGGAGGTGAGGTCGTTTCCGTCAGCCCGTCCAATCAGGACGGTTGCGAAGAGTTGCTCTTCGGAGGCATTCGCCCACGCCAAGACCGATTCGTCATTGCGGAAGTTCCCCCAGATCGTCGCCCGCCAGTGCGCTTCTTCGATGAGCAAGAGGAGTGCCATCGTCGCCATGGCGGCGTCGGTGTGCCAGTAGGGGATGGGCCAGGCGGACTGAGCGTCGAGGCCCGAGGACATCTTGTCGCGCTCGGCGTAGCGGGCGAAGTAGTCCTGGGGTCGCGAGGTCACGAGTACGCCGCCCCCGGCCCGGGCAAGCCCGGGCGCCCGTCGTGACGTCGCGCGCCACTGCTCGTCGGTCGCAAGGGCCAGGTAGTCGGCCACGAGGTCCGCTCCGAAGGTGTGCATCCGCACTCCGGCGCTGTTGCCCGCGGTAGGAGCCCAAAGTGATTGGGAGCAAATATCATCAAGCCAGGCCCGATCGATGGGGGTACCGTCGAATGATCGGACCATGCGCCGCCGGGCCAACAAGTCGTGCAGTTCCACGCGACGGGTTTAGCAGGTCGGCTGATGTTGATTGTTGACCAATAAGGTAAGGTTTAGAAACTCAAAGGAGCGACCGTTGGCGACACCCCGAGACCTACTGAACGCGGCCAAGGCCGAGATCACTGAGATCGACCCGCATGAGGTCGCCGCGCGACTCGACTACTTCACGCTGCTCGACGTTCGCGAGCCCGACGAGTACGAGCAGGGCGCGGTGCCGGGCGCGGTTCACGTCGCGCGAGGCAATCTCGAGTTCTCGATCGAGGGTCGTCTCGCGGACAAGAACGCCCCAATCGCGGTCTACTGCGCCGGAGGTGTTCGTTCGGCGTTCGCCGCCAGGACCCTGCAGGAGTTGGGCTACACCGACGTGGTCTCGGTCATCGGGGGATTCAACAAGTGGAAGGACGAGGGGCTCGTCTGGTCCACCCCGCGCACGATGTCCCAGGACCAACGCGTTCGTTACCATCGTCACCTGCTCCTGCCCGAAGTCGGGGAGAAGGGGCAGATGAAGTTGCTCGACTCGAAGGTCTTGTTGTTGGGCGCGGGCGGTCTCGGGTCACCGGCGGCGCTGTATCTGGCCGCAGCTGGTGTGGGGACACTCGGCATCATCGACATGGATGTCGTCGACTCTTCGAATCTCCAACGACAGATTCTCCACAACCTCGATCGGGTCGGCATGCGCAAGGTCGAGAGCGCCAAACTCACGCTGACCGCGATGAATCCAGACCTGAAGGTGAACACCTACGACATGCGTCTGGGCGCTGACAACATCCTCGACATCATTGACGGATACGACGTGATCTTGGACGGCACGGACAATTTCCCGACCCGCTATCTCGTTAATGACGCGGCACTGCTCAAGAACATTCCGGTCGTGCACGGATCCATTTTCCGGTTCGAAGGACAAGTCACCGTGTTCAATCCCTACGTGGGCCCCTGCTACCGGTGCATGATCCCCGAGCCGCCGCCCGCGGAGTTGGCCCCGAGCTGTGCTGAGGCCGGCGTGCTGGGCGTGCTGCCGGGCATCATCGGTTCGATCCAGGCCATCGAGACGATCAAGTTGCTCTTGGAGCTGGGCGATCCGTTGGTGGGTCGTCTACTCACGTACGACTCGATGGACCAGTCCTTTCGGACCTTCAAGGTGCGTCGTGACCCGTCATGCCCCGCGTGTGGCGAGCACGCGGGCCCCATTCAGATCGCCGAATACGACGAACTCTGCATGCCCCACCCGGTGAACGCCTAAACCTTCACCACGATGGTGCCGGCAAACTTGTCGTGCAGGGTCTGATTGCGCGAGTCGAACAAGGGCATGAGGATGTCGATGAGCCCCACCAACAACGTGAGATAGGACATCGACGTCCCGCCCAGACTGAGCGCGCCGTAGGCCGCGATGAAACCCCAGCGTCGAAGCGCCTGCTGACGGGTGATCGACTGACCGGTCAGGGCATCGCGGACTTGGGATGCGGCCATCCGATTGCCCAATGTCTGGCCTCGCGGAGACGACAAGAAGCCGACCATGTAGAAGCCTTGCAGCGCGGCGCCGATGACGAAGGCACCAAGATTTCCCCCCACGGCGCCTCCGAAGAGGGTGACGAAATACACCGGTATGACCAGGATCAATTCATCGGTCAGTGTGGCACCGACGCGCCGCCACCATCCGGCCAGTCGGACCGATGACTCGAGATCGCTCACGGAGTTCATCCCGACTTGATTCCCACAGACAGGGCAGCGCGCACCCGCCACTTCCGAACCACATTGAGGACAGTACATAGTTCCATCTTGCTCCAGGCTCGATGGCATCATGCGACATGGACGACGTTGGCGAGGCAGAAATCGGTCAGAGCACAGCGTCTAGCCTTGGGCTCGTGACGCCAGACGAACGCACCACCGACTCGGGGATCCCCATCCAGCCCGTCTATGACGCGGCCGACCTCCAGGGTTTCGATCCGGCTACTCGACTCGGCGAGCCCGGTCATTTCCCCTACACGCGAGGCGTCCAACCCACGATGTATCGGGGTCGACTCTGGACGATGCGACAGTACGCGGGTTTTGGCACGGCCGAAGCCACGAACGAGCGGTTCAAGTTCCTGCTGGATGCCGGACAGACGGGGCTGTCGTGCGCCTTCGACTTGCCCACGCAGATGGGATACGACGCTGATCATCCACGCGCCGAAGGCGAAGTGGGCAAGGTGGGGGTGGCTATTTCCTCACTGGAGGACATGCGTCTGCTGCTCGCCGGTCTGCCCCTCGACGAGGTCACCACGTCGATGACGATCAACTCCACGGCGTCGACCCTGCTGCTGCTCTACCAGTTGGTGGGCGAAGAGCAGGGGGTCAGCGGATCCCAACTACGCGGCACGATTCAGAACGACATCTTGAAGGAGTACGTCGCTCGCGGCACTTACATCTATCCGCCACGACCCTCGATGCGACTGATCGTGGACACCTTCGCCTACTGCGCGAAGGAGATGCCGAATTGGAACACCATTTCCATCTCCGGCTACCACATCCGCGAGGCCGGATCGACCGCGGTTCAGGAGATTGCCTTCACACTGGCCAACGGTGTCGCGTACGTCGAGGCCGCCCTGGCGGCGGGCCTCGCCCTGGACGACTTCGCCCCCCGATTGAGCTTCTTCTTCAACGCTCACAACAACCTCTTCGAGGAGATTGCGAAGTATCGCGCGGCCCGGCGCCTCTGGGCTTCGATCATGCGAGACCGCTTCGGCGCGACGGACCCCAAGTCCATGATGCTGCGATTCCACACCCAAACTGGCGGATCGACGCTCACGGCACAACAGCCCGAGAACAACATCGTGCGGGTCACGGTCCAGGCACTCGCGGCGGCCCTGGGCGGAACGCAGAGTCTCCACACCAACGGTTTCGACGAAGCGCTGGGGCTTCCGACCGAACGTGCGGCGAAGTTGGCGCTGCGCACCCAGCAGGTGCTCGGTTACGAGTCGGGCATCGCCGATACCGCCGACCCCCTCGCCGGTTCGTACTTCGTGGAGTCGCTCACCGACGAGGTCGAACGCCGGGCCCGGGAGTACATCGACGCCATCGACGCCATGGGCGGTGCCGTGGCCGCCATTGAGTCGCGCTACATGCAAGACGAAATTGAGACCGCCGCCTACGAGTTCGCGCGGGCCGTCGACCGTGGTGACAAAGTGGTCGTGGGGGTGAATCGCTTCGCGGAGAGTGAGTCGTCGAAGGCCGACGTATTTCCCATTGATGAACTGCAGCAGCGGGCTCAAGTTGCGCGCGTGTCGGCCCTGAAGACCACACGCGATGACGCCGGCGTTCGCAGCGCTCTCGAGGAGGTGGCGACGGCTGCCCGGGGATCGGCAAATCTGCTGTACCCCATGAAAACAGCGTTGTCGCGGCTGGCCACGCTCGGTGAAGTGGCCGACGTGTTGCGGGCCGAGTTCGGCGTCTACCAGCCGAGCTAGCGCTCGGGCGGTTCGAAGAAGTGCGTCACGGTTGGCGGTGCGGCGTAGAAGGGGTGGGTCAATGAACGCCACTGCTCGAAGAGCATGGTGTCCCTGAACGCCATGTGAGCTTCAACGGAGGTCCAGCGCACCAGGAGCAGGTAGACCGAACCATCTTCAACTTGGCGGCGCACTTCAGCCCCGTGACAGTTCGGAGCGGACTCGATGATGGGCAGCGCTTCGCGTATGGAGGCTTCGAACTCCTCTTCGCGACCTGGAGTGACCGGGAGCAGGGCGTGTTCGAGAATCACGGCCGGACCATCAGTCGGGCGCGCAGGCCCTCGTCATTTGCAATCGAGACAGCGGTGAGCGCAAGAGCAATCGCACCGTCGATCACCGCTTGGTCGGCGGCGGCAGTGACGCACGCCTCGGTGAATTCGGGCTGATGGTTGACCGCCCCGTTCGTCGGAATCCCCAAGAGGGGATGGATCGAGGGAATCACCAACGAGACGTTCGCCATGTCAGTCGAGATAGTTGGCTTGGGTGCGCCCTCATCGTCCAGTTCGAAGGTCCGCCCCAGGGATTCTGCGGCTGCTCGGTAGTGAGCGAGGACGTCGAGGTCGGACTCCATGTGGGAGAAGGCGCTGCCCAACTCTTCGATCACTACCGATGCGCCGGTGGCAAGCGAACCGGCCTCGAAGCAGGCGTTCATTCGCTCTCGCAACTCGCCGAGACGCTCGCTGGTAGTGGAGCGGGCCATGAAGCGCCCGACGACCCGGCTGGGGATGATGTTGGCGGCCGAGCCACCTTCGGCGACGATGCCGTGGAACTGGTCGCCCGGTCGAAGTTGCTGGCGCAGCAGGGCGAGGGCTACTTGAGAGATCGTCAGGGCGTCGAGAGCATTGATCCCCTCCCAGGGAGCGGCGGATGCGTGGGCATCCTTGCCAGAGAAGGTCACATCGAAATGGTCGACCGCCAGGCAGGTCGCCTCGAGTCGCTCGGTGGGCCAGGGATGGACCATCATCGCCACGTGGGCGTCGTCGAAAAATCCCGTCTTGATGAGGTCTATCTTCCCGCCACCACCTTCTTCGGAAGGCGTGCCAAGCAGTGTCACCGTCAGGTTCAGTTCATCAGCGACCGCCGCCAGTCCAATCGCGGCTCCGAGCGACGAGGCGGCGATGATGTTGTGACCGCAAGCGTGGCCCACGTCGGGCAGGGCATCGTACTCGGCGCAGTAGACGACGTGGAGGTCTCCCGAACCCTTGACGGCCCGAAAAGCGGTCGACAATCCGCCAATCCCTCGCTCGACAGTGAACCCGGCGGCCTCAGCCGCCGCTGCGACCGCCTCACTGCTTTCGTACTCTTCGTAGCCCAACTCAGGGTGGGCGTGGACGAAGTGACTCAAGGCGATGAGCGACGCCCGGGCGTCGCGCACGGCTGCGCTGGCGATGTCGGCGGCACTCATTCGATGGTGGCGGCCACGTCGCCCGCGCTCACCGAGTCGCCCGTGGCGACGGTGATGCTCTTGATCACGCCGGCCTTCTCGGCGGTCACCGCGTTCTCCATCTTCATGGCCTCGAGGATCACCACGGTGTCGCCGACCTCGACCTGCTGACCAACGTCGACGCTGACCTTCACGATGGTGCCCTGCATGGGTACCGTCACCTGACTTGAGCCGGTGGCGGCCACGGTGCCGTGATGCTGGCGACGCGGTTTGGCAGCGGTGCTGTGGGCGCGAGGTAGGACGTCCTCACCGGTCTCGGGCAGCCACAGGGTCACGTTGATTCGGCGTCCGTTGACCTCTGCGGTCACGTCTCGACGCGCAACGCCTTCACCGACCGCTACCCCGGCTACAGTCGCCGAACCAAGGTTGGAGAAGTCGAGGTTGGTTTCAACCCATTTGGTCGAGTGGCTCCCGTTGACGAAGTCCTCATCGGAGAGGATCACCACGTCGGCGGGCAGTGTCGTCGCAACGCCCTCGATCGTCGTCTCCTCGATAGCTCGCAGCATGCGGCGTCGGGCGCGGTCTCGGTCCGGTCCCCACACGATGAGTTTGGCGATGAGGTTGTCGTAGTACTGGGAGACTGTGTCGCCCACGTGGTAGCCGGCATCCAGACGCACACCGGGTCCCGACGGCTGATCGAATCGGGTGAGGGTGCCCGGCGACGGAGCGAAACGCCCATCGGTCGGGTCTTCCGCATTGATCCGCACTTCGATGGCGTGGCCCTCGCGACGCACTTCGTTCTGAGTGAAGGTGATGGGTTCACCCGACGCGATTCGCAACTGCCATTCCACTAGGTCGAGTCCGGTGACCAGTTCGGTTACCGGATGTTCGACCTGCAGACGGGTGTTCATTTCGAGGAAGAAGAACTGACCATCCTGATAGAGGAACTCGACGGTGCCGGCGTTCACGTAGCCACACGCCCGTGAGACCTTCACCGCGGCATCGCCCATGGCTTGGCGAACAGCGTCGGGGAAGTTGGGCGCGGGAGACTCTTCGACCAGTTTCTGGTGACGGCGCTGGGCCGAGCAGTCGCGTTCGCCGAGCCACAGCGTGTTGCCGTGGGCGTCGGCGAGGATCTGCATCTCAATGTGGCGGGGCCAGGTGAGGTAGCGCTCGACGTAGCACTCGGATCTCCCGAAGTAACTCTGCGCCTCACGTTGGGCGCTCTCAAAGGCGTCGGCGGCATCTTCTGGTCCGTTGACCACCTTCATGCCCCGTCCACCACCGCCGTACGCGGCCTTGATCGCGACGGGCCAACCGAACTCTTGGCCGAAGTCAATGACCTCGGCAGCGCTCGACAGTGTTTCGTTGCGGCCCGGAACGCTGTCCACGCCAGCGGCGGCAGCTGCCAGGCGAGATGAGATCTTGTCGCCCATGACTTCGATGGCTTTGGGCGGCGGACCGATGAAGATCACTCCGCGCGACGTGATGGCTCGTGCGAAGTCGGTGTTCTCCGAGAAGAATCCGTATCCGGGGTGAACGGCGTCAGCCCCGCAACGCTCGATGATGTCCAGAATGGCCTCGGTGTTCAGGTAGCTCTCGGCGGCGGTCTGACCCCCGAGGGCGTAGGCCTCGTCGGCCAGGCGCACGTGTAGCGCGTCGCGATCGAGGTCCGAGTAGACGGCGACGGTCGCAATGCCCATCTCTCGACAGGTCCTGATCACCCTTACCGCGATCTCACCGCGGTTGGCGATGAGTACTTTCTTCAGCACGTGAACCTCCGTATAAGACCTGTAATTTTCTACCACTCGTCTACTAAACCCTAATGTTTAGGCGTGAACCGAATAGTTTGGCGTGTCGAGCACTTCGAAGAGATCGATTCGACGAACTCCTGGCTCGTGGCCAGAGCCCGAGAAGGCGCCGCCGAGGGCTTGGTCGCCTCGGCTGAATTTCAGACCCGCGGACGGGGGCGACTCGAGCGCGAATGGGTGGCCGCGCCCGGCACGTCGCTGCTGTGCTCGATCCTCCTGCGTCCCCAGGTCGACGCCAGCGAACTTCAATTGAGCGTCGCCAGCGTCGCGCTCGCAGCCCGCGCCTCCCTGGTGCGTCTGTGCGGGGTCCGCCCAGATCTGAAGTGGCCCAATGACCTCGTTGTCGCGGACGCCAAGATCGCGGGCGTTCTCGCCGAGTACGTCGCGGGCGAGTCGCCCGCGGTAGTCGTTGGAATCGGAGTGAATCTGACGCCGACCGGGCCCGATGACAACCGGGCGACCAGCGTCTGGCAGGAGGCTGGAGTTCGCGTCGCACCCCGGGCGTTGCTGGACATCCTGCTGGAGGAATTGGAGCCGCGTCGCGCCAAGCTCGACAGTGCCGAGGGGCGAGCAGCTCTTCGCGAGGAATACACCCGGTCATTGGTCACGCTGGGTCAGCGGGTGAGGGTGCACCAGTTGCAGGGTGACTCGATTGGAGTGGCCACGTCCGTTGATGAGGTGGGCCGCCTGGTCGTCGATGTCGACGGAGCGTCGAGGGTGTTCGCGTCGGGCGACATCGTGCATCTGCGTGCAGAGCCGACGGTCGAGTCATGAGGCGCCCCGTGCGGGTTCTGGTCACCGGAGCCGGTGGACAAGTGGGTGTCGACCTCGTCGACATCCTGAGCGGGGCCACGCCCCTCGGTGCCGATCCCGACTTCCAGCCCGACCAGCGCCGAATCGACAACGACGAGTTCGAGGTGCTGGGTCTCACGCGTCACGATCTCGACATCACCGACCGCGACGCGGTCCTGCGAGCGGTGACCGCCTCGCGGCCCGATGTCATCATCCATCTGGCGGCGTTTACCGCCGTCGACCGAGCCGAGACCGAGCCTGAGCGGTGTTTCGCCGTCAACGCTTCGGGCACTGAATCAATGTCTCTGGCCGCCCACGAAGTCGGCGCTCAATTGATCGCAATCTCGACCGACTACGTATTCGACGGTTCGAAGGGTGCGGCTTACGTCGAGGATGACACCACTCACCCCCTCAACGTGTACGGCGCCTCCAAGCGGGCGGGTGAGTTGCTGTGTTCGAGCGAGGACACGATCGTGAGGACGTCCTGGGTGATGGGAGTACGGGGTCGCAATGTCATTCATGTCATCGCTGACCGGGCGATCTCGGGGGATACGGTTCGCTTCGTCAATGACCAGACGGGCACGGTCACCACGTCGAGCGATCTATCGCGCGCCCTCGTCACGTTCGCGCGAGAACGTAACGGGGGACTCTGGCACGTCGCGAACTCCGGAACTACCACGTGGCACGAGATCGCGGCGTACGTGGGCACATTGCTCGGCCGTGACGCCGACTTCGCCACCGCCATCACGACCGGTGACTTGACTCCACCGCCGCTGGCGGAGCGTCCCGCGCGCAGCGACCTCTCCACCGAGAAGTTTGCGAGGGCGTGGTCCCCGTTGCCCCACTGGCGTGACGGCGTGGCACGGCTCGTGCGCGATCGCGCTGCGCGTAATGGCGTCGGCTCGTGAGCGAAGTCGACGCCAGCGTAGTCGCGGTTATCGTCGATTTACACGCGGGTGATGCCCTCGTGGACTGTGTTCGATCGCTGCAGGAGAACGGCGTGAATGACATCGTGGTCGTGGAAAATGGCGAGGCCGGATCGGCCGCGCAGGTCCTCGAGCCGAGGTCGGTGCAACTGGTCGAACCCGGTATGAACCTCGGATACGGCCGTGGTGTCAATCGGGGAGCCGCCGCCGCGACGAAGGAGAAGCGCTACCTGCTCGTCTCCAATCCCGACGTCCTGGTACACCATGGCGCGGTCGAGGCACTCGTGCGATTCCTCGACGAGCACCCGGAGGCCGCGGTGGTCGGTCCTAGGATCGTGGCGACTGACGGGTCGATCTATCCGTCGCAGCGAGTATTCCCGAACGTGTGGCTGGCCGGTCTGCACGCCCTGCTCGGACCGATTTGGCCCGACAATCCCGCGACTCGGCGTTATCGCTCTCGGCGTAGCGATGGTGGGGTCGACTGGGTCTCGGGGGCATTTTTCTTGATCCGGCGCGAAATATTTGAAGCGATCGGCGGTTTCGATGAGCGGTACTTCATGTTCGCCGAGGACATGGCCCTGTGCTGGCAGGTTAGAGAACTCGGCTACACCGTGAGTGCCACCGATGATGCGGTGGTGACACATATTGAGGGCTTGTCACGGGCGGGGGCGTCGCGCGCGATGCTGATCGCGCATCACCGCAGTGCACTGCGATTCGAATGGCAGACGGCCCGGGGGATTCGTCGACTCCTCGCCCCCCTCGCCTCACTCGTCCTGGGCCTGCGACTCTTTTCGGTGCTGGTCAGCAGTCGTCGCGCTGGCGAGGACGTTCAGCGTCCGGGGTGACGTCACCGGGCGCTACCCGCCGGAGCATCGGTGTTCGGTGACCGACCTAGAATGCTCCCGGGGCTGCGAGTGGTTCTGTGGTTGAAAGTCGATGCCAGTCGCGGGCGAAACGACCCACGTAAGGCGTCTTATGGACGCTGAGCATGGCGCGGTTTAGAGGTAAGTCCTGCCTCGAGGCGACCAGAGTGGTCGTCTCGAGAGCCGGTGAAGTGTGCGAATTACCCTTGGAGAGCCCTGGTGCTGCCGAGGGTCCGTACGGACATCGCAGCAGGCAGGTGTGGGGTCAAAGACCAGGTCAGCGCTCGCAGTCCTATAGAAGTTATGGGTGCGACCGGTAGGGTAGTGACGACATGAGTGTGTTCAGCAAGATTCTCAAAGCCGGTGAAGGCAAGCGCGTGCGTCAGCTCGCGGACCTCGTCGGACCTATCAATGAACTGTCGGGACAGATGGCCGCCCTCACCGACGCCGAACTGCGGGCCCAAACGGACATTTTCCGTGAGCGACTCGCCGAGGGTGAGACCCTCGATGACCTGCTCCTCGAGGCCTTCGCGGTCGTTCGCGAGGCGGCGACGCGGGTGCTTGGACAGCGTCACTATGACGTTCAGCTCATGGGTGGCATGGCGCTGCACTTTGGCTGGATTGCGGAGATGAAGACCGGTGAAGGCAAGACACTCGTGTCGACCCTCCCGGTGTACTTGAACGCGCTGGCGGGAAAGGGCGTTCACGTCGTGACCGTGAACGACTACCTGGCGACCCGTGACGCGAATTGGATGGGGCAACTGCATCGATTCCTTGGGCTGAGCGTTGGCCGGGTCGGACCGGACCTCACGGAGTTCGAGGACAAGCGCGCGGCCTATGAGAGCGACATCACGTACGGCACCAACACGGAGTTCGGATTTGATTACCTACGCGACAACATGGCACGTCGCCGTGAACACATGGTCCAGCGCGGCCATCACTATGCGATCGTTGACGAAGTCGACTCGATCCTCATCGACGAAGCCCGAACCCCGCTGATCATCTCGGGACCGGCCTCGGACGTCACGAAGCTCTACTACCAATTCGCTTCGATCGCCCGCTCGCTGGTGCGTGATGTCGACTACGAAGTCGACGAGGAGAAGAAGACGGTCATCCCTACCGAGGGCGGCATCGAGAAGGTGGAACGTCAACTCGGCGTCACCAATCTGTACGACGCCGTGGCCACGAACTACGTGCACCAGTTGGGCCAAGCGCTGCGCGCCAAAGAACTCTTCCACCGCGACAAGGACTACCTGGTCGACGCCGGGGACGTGAAGATCATCGACGAGTTCACCGGGCGTACGCTCGACGGTCGTCGTTGGTCTGACGGGCTGCACCAGGCCGTGGAGGCCAAGGAGCGAGTCCGCATCCAGGAGGAGAACCACACCTGGGCCACGGTCACCCTGCAGAACTACTTCCGGCTCTACGAGAAGATCGCGGGTATGACCGGAACCGCGGAGACCGAAGCTGCCGAATTCGGCAATACGTACGCGCTTTCGGTAGTGCCAATCCCGACCAACCGCCCGTTGGTGCGGCTCGACCAACCGGACCTCATCTACAAGACCGAGACGGCCAAATTCTCCGCCATTGTCGAGGATGTCCGTGAGCGCATCGACCGGGGCCAGCCGGTGCTCTTGGGGACCGCGTCGGTTGAGAAGTCCGAACTGCTGTCTAGGGAGATGTCAAAGGCGGGCATCAACCACGAGGTCCTCAACGCGAAGCAACACTTTCGTGAGGCGGAGATTGTGGCGCAGGCCGGGCGAAAGCACGCGGTTACCGTTGCGACCAACATGGCCGGGCGAGGCGTGGACGTCATCTTGGGTGGCAATGCCGAAGGCTTGGCCAATCGCGAGGCATCCAGTCAGGGATTCAAGCCCGGCACCGAGGAATACGATGCCGCGTTCCAGGTGGCGTTCGCCAAGTGGAAGCCAATCTGCCAGAACGAGGGCGACGAGGTGCGGGCACTTGGTGGCCTCTACGTGCTCGGCACCGAACGTCACGACTCTCGACGGATCGACAATCAGCTTCGTGGTAGGTCGGGACGTCAGGGCGACCCCGGAGAGAGTCGCTTCTACCTGTCACTGGAAGACGAACTGCTGCGCCTGTTCGCGACGGGTGCGGTTTCGTGGGTGATGAACCGTACGATGCCGGATAATGAGCCTATCGAGGCGAAGATGGTCTCCAAGGCCATCGAACGCGCCCAGAACACCGTGGAGGGCCGTAACGCCGAGATCCGTAAGGACGTACTCAAGTACGACGAGGTCATGAACGAGCAGCGCAAGGTCATTTACGGGCGCCGCCAGCAAGTCATCGACGGTGAAGACATCCACGACGCGACCATCCTGATGATCGAGGAGGGGTTGACTCGAGTCGTTGAGGACAACCTCACCGGGGAGTTCAGCGAAGAGTGGGATCTGAACTCCCTCGTGAACGAATTGCTGAACTACTACCCGATCGGCATCACTGTCGAGGCGCTGAACGCCTATGACGATCGTGACGACATCGTCGCACTGGTCGTGGAGGACGCGGTCGGTCAGTACCAACTCAAGTGCGAGAACTATGTGGGCGGTATGGAAATGGCCCGCGAGATTGAGCGCGATGTGATGCTGCAGATCCTTGACCAGCGTTGGCGCGACCACTTGTCGGACATGGACTACCTGCGTGACGGTATCCACTTGCGTCAAGTCGCCCAACAGGATCCGCTGACGGCCTGGCAAAAAGAGGGCTACGTAATGTTCGAGCACATGCTCAAGGCCGTCGACAATGATTTCGTTCGCTACATCACACACGTCGAGGCAATTGAACCGGAGGCGGAGACTGACGAGGGTTTGGAGAACGCCGTCACGAACGCCAATCAGGTCGCTCCCGGCGCCACCGAACTGCCCGTGCACGCTGAGCCGAAGAAGGCCGCCCCTAAAGAGGGCGACAAGATCGGACGTAATGATCCCTGCTGGTGTGGTTCGGGGCGGAAGTTCAAGCAGTGCCATGGCCGACCCTAAGGCGGAGAACGCCCTGCGCGACGTGCTCAGCACGCTCGAGGACATGGAGTCCCGGTGGAGCGCGGCGCGTGAGTACCTCAAGATCGACGCCAGTCGGGATCGCCACGCCGTCCTGACCAAGGAGGTGGCGGACCCCAACCTCTGGAACGACCAGGATCACGCGCGCGAAGTGACGACCGAGTTGGGGCGACTGAACAATGATCTGCAGACGTTCGATGACTTGCGAAGGGACCTTGACGACAGCAAGGTTCTTGTCGAGTTTTCGCGCGAGGCATTGAATTCGGGTGAAGCCGACTGGACACTGCTCGACGAATTGTTGTCAACGGTCGCGAGCGTCGAGCACAAGATACTGGCCCTTGAGACCCAGAGCCTGTTCAGCGGTCCCTACGACCAGAACGATGCCATCGTCGACCTGCACGCCGGCGCGGGTGGCACGGACGCCCAGGACTGGACCGAGATGCTGATGCGCATGTATTCGAGGTGGGCTGAACGACGCGGTTTCGCCGTCGAATTCGACGAGGTCACTGAGGGCCAGGAGGCCGGTCTGTTGTCGGCGACCTTCATCATCAAGGGCCGATTTGCGTACGGTTGGTTGTCGGCAGAGCGAGGAGTCCACCGTCTGGTGAGGATCAGTCCGTTCGACTCACAAGCGCGTCGTCAGACGAGTTTCGCCAGTCTCGACGTCACGCCGCTGCTCGAGGATAACGCCAGCGAAGTCGAGATCGACGAGAAGGACTTGCGAGTCGACACCTTCCGGTCATCGGGCGCGGGTGGTCAGCACGTCAACAAGACGGACTCGGCGATTCGCATCACCCACTTGCCAACTGGAATTGTTGTCAGTTGTCAGAATGAACGCTCCCAACACCAAAACCGTGCCAGGGCAATGCAGATCCTCGAAGCGAAGCTGGCTGATCGCGCCCGCACGATTCGTCAGGCTGAAATGGACGCGCTCAGCGGCAACCGAGGCGATAACGCGTGGGGCTCTCAGATTCGAAGTTATGTCCAGGCCCCCTATCAATTGGTGAAAGATCACCGTACGGATTTCGAGACGGGCAACGTCGAGGCGGTACTCGACGGCGACCTGGACGGATTTATGGAAGCGGAGCTCCGAAGGCAGCGGGCGAGAACATAAGAAGTTTCAGAACCCGTGTTCTCCCGCGGTTTGGTGGCACGAGTTGGCATTTTCTCCAAACTAGAATGGCATTTAAGTAGATCTGAGTGCCCCTGCGCACGGATGCCAAGAAGCCCGAGGGGGTGTTGCCGTGATTCGATTCGAAAATGTCTCCAAGACCTACAAGAATGGCACCCCGGCGTTGAAGGACATCTCGCTGGACATCGAAAAGGGAGAGTTCGTCTTCTTGGTCGGAGCGTCAGGTTCGGGCAAGACCACATTCCTGCGCCTGCTCCTTCGAGAGGAGTTGCCCGATCAGGGTCGGATCCTCGAAGCCGGCCGTGACATCGGCGAACTGCCCAAGTGGCGCGTCCCCTACCTGAGGCGCAATATCGGTTGCGTCTTTCAGGACTTTCGACTGTTGCCGAACAAGACGGTCTTTGAGAACGTCGCCTTCGCCCTCGAGGTGATCGGTCGGCCGAAGAGCACGGTGGACTCCCAGGTCCCGCAGATTCTCGAATTGGTGGGACTGACGGACAAGTCCAACAATCTGCCCGGCGAACTTTCGGGTGGCGAACAGCAGAGAGTTGCCGTCGCCCGGGCCTTCGTCAATCGTCCCCTCATCCTGTTGGCGGACGAACCCACTGGCAATCTCGACCCCTCCAACTCGGAGTCGATCATGGCGCTGCTCGAGCGGATCAACCGAACGGGCACCACCGTGGTGATGGCCACCCACGACAAGGCCCTGGTGGACCGGATGCGTCGTCGCGTCATCGAACTCGACAAGGGCGAGATGATTCGCGACCAGGTCCGAGGCGTGTACGGCATTGATGAAGGAGTGTCGCTGTAATGCGGGTCTACATGCGATATGCGGTCAAGGAGACCTTGAGCAATCTGTGGCGGAACCGAATGATGACGATTGCCGCGGTCTTGACGGTCGCCGTGTCGTTGTCACTCGTTGGCTCGGCGTTGCTCTTGAAGCAGAGCGCCGCTCAGGCCTCGGCCCAGTGGCAGCAAGGGACCCGGGTCACGGTCTGGATGCAGCCCACGGCGTCGGCCGCCGAGATTTCCAACGTGCAAACGCAGTTGGCCAACATGCCGATCGTGAAGAGTTGCCAGTATTTCTCCCAGCAGCAGGACTACGCGGAGGCGCTCAAACTGTTGCCCCAGTCCGAATCTTCGGTGCTGACCGTGAAGGACATGCCCTCATCGTTCCGCTGCGTGCCGACGGTGCCGGCGAACGCCTTCGTCGTGGAGTCGACCTTCGCCAATCAGCCGGGCGTTTACAAGGTGACGGCCCCCGAACAGCAGATTCGCGAGATGAACCGCGCGATTCGAGTGCTCCAGATCGTCTTTCTCGCACTCGCGGGCGTGCTGCTGCTCTCGGCGACCGTGCTGATCTTGAACACCATCCGCATGGCGATCTTCGCGCGGCGGCGCGAAGTCTCGGTCATGAAGTTGGTGGGGGCGACGAACTGGTTCATCCGGATTCCCTACATCACCGAAGGTTTCATCCAGGGCCTCCTGGGTTCAGCGGTGGCGATGCTCGCGGTGACCGCGCTGCACACCTGGTATCCGCTGCACAACGAGTTCCAGCTCAACACCAGTGCACTCATCGGTACCAACGCCGTGGTGCTGGTGGTCGGAGTGCTGATTGGGTCGGTCGGCTCGGCGATTGCGATCCGGCGCTTCCTCGACGTCTAGGCCAGATCGGCGTTGAAGTCGATCGCGATCGAGTTCACGCAGTAGCGCAGTCCGGTGTCAGTCGGTCCGTCATTGAAGACGTGACCCAGATGACCTCCGCACTTTGAACAGATGATCTCGGTGCGTTCACGCGAGAGCGAATGATCGGGTCGCTCAATGACCGTGCCCGGCTCACAGGCGTCGAAACTCGGCCAACCGCAGTTGGAGTCGAACTTCTGACTGGTCGTGAATAGATGCTGCCCACATCCACCGCACGAGAAGACACCGTCACCGTCGACCTGCAGCAAGGATCCGGTGAATGGGGCCTCAGTGGCCGCCTGGCGCAATATCGCGAAGCGCTCCGGGGAAAGCTCCTGGCGCCACTGATCTTCGCTCTTTTCGATTTCGTAGGTCATGGGGCCAATGTACCTGTACGTGGCTTTCGCCGACCAGATTAGAGGTAATTCGGGCGAGGCGCCTCGGGAAGGACGCGGGGGAACTCCGGTTGGTCGGCCAAAATTCTTTGAAAGGCCGCGGCCAGCCCCTCGGGGTCGAGGCCCAACTCACCCAACAGTGCGTCGGGTCGATGATGTTCGAGAAAGGCTCGCGGCACGCCAAGAATCCTGGTCGATGGGAATGGTCGAGAGAGGTCCTGGGCGCGGCTGCGCACCGCCGAAACCATGAGGGTACCGGCACCTCCGTGGCGGGTGCCGTCTTCAATGGTGATTACGCGCGTGTGGCTGAGGGCGTCATCGATCATCCGGGCGTCGGGTGGAAGGACGCGCACATCGTAGAGGGTCACCTTCGTGGCATCGTCACCCAGCAGTTCTAGTGCCTTGTAGGCGGCGGGAGCCATCTTGCCCACGGCCAGCACGCACAACGAACCGTCGCCCCGAACGACTTGGCGAGCCTCGAGTCCGTCGCCAACTTTGCCGTCGAACGGCTTGGGCAGGGTCTTGGGGAAGCGGATCGCCGATGGTGTGGACAGCGAGAGCGCCATGGCGAGCATGCCGGGCACCTCCTCGGCGGTCGAGGGGGCGAAGACCGTCATGTTGGGGATGGCTAAGCAGAGCGCGATATCCAAGATTCCGTGATGGCTCGGTCCGTCGTCTCCCGTGATGCCCGCGCGGTCGAAGACGAAGACCACTGGCAGGTTTAGCAGTCCGACGTCGAGGTGGGCCTGGTCAAAGGCCCGCGAGAAGAAGGTGGAATAGACGGCGACCACCGGCTTCAGACCGCCCATCGCCATGCCCGCGGCGGCAGTCACGGCGTGCTGTTCGGCGATGCCAACGTCGAAGAAACGGCGTGGGAAGCGGTCTTGGAAGTTGAGTAGCCCGGTCGGCCCGGCCATTGCGGCGGTGATCGCCACCACCCGTTCGTCGGCGCTGGCGAGGGCGACGAGCGCATCCGAGAACGACTGGGTGAAGGACTTGGGTGCCACTTCCTCATCTTCGAGGCGCGGTGACAGTTTGAAGTCGTGCATTCGAAGGTCGTCCGAAACGGCGGGCTCGTAGCCGCGCCCCTTCTGGGTGAGCACGTGGACAAGGATGGGCCCGTCCCAATCGGCGGCATTCTTCAGAATCGCTTCAAGTGGTTCGATGTTGTGGCCATCAATCGGTCCCACGTAGCGAATACCCAGAGTTTCGAAGAACGTGTGCGGGGTCACCATCTCGCGAACCACCGACGTGAAGCCGTCGATACCGCGGTAGGCAGCCTTGCCCACCCGTGGCAGGTGGGGGACCAGTCGGCGCAAGCGTTCGCGCAGGGTCAGGTACGTGCGATTGAGGCGCAGGGTGGTGAGTGACTCCGAGAGTTTGGAAATAGTCGGGGCGTAACTCCGTCCGTTGTCATTGAGCACGATCACCACACGCTGGTTCGAATGGCCGAGGTTGTTCAACGCTTCGTACGCCATCCCGCCGGTGAGCGAGCCGTCCCCGACTACCGCAACCACGTGTCGCTTGCCGCCGTGGCCGATCAGTTCTTTACGTTGTTCGAGGGCAACGGAGAGACCGTGGGCGTAGGAGAGGGCGGTCGAGGCGTGACTCGATTCGATCCAATCGTGCTGGCTCTCGGAGCGGTTCGGATAGCCCGAGAGCCCGCCACGTTGGCGCAAGTGCTTGAAGCCATATCGTCGACCGGTCAGCAACTTGTGGACGTAGGCCTGGTGGCCGGTGTCCCAAAGGATGATGTCTTTAGGCGATTCAAAGACCCGGTGCAGGGCGAGGGTCAGCTCCACGACTCCCAGATTCGACCCCAGGTGCCCCCCGGTCGTCGTCACCGTTGAAATGATGAAATCACGAATCTCGCTGCTCAATTGGTTGAGCTCGTCGTAGGAGAGTGCCTGCAGGTCGGCAGGCGTTTCGATGGAAGGCAGAATCACGATTCCAGCCTACCGGCGACGACTCGCCCGGACGCTGGCGACCGCCTGCGCTGGCGATACGCTCTCCAAGATGGAAGCAGCCTTAGTCGAGAAAGATGTCCTTCAGCGGGTGCTCGCTGAGGCAATGGGGCGAGGGGGGGAGTTCGCGGAGGTGTTCGTGGAGGACCGCACGACGTCGTCCGCGGTTCTCGACCAGCGTCGCATCGAAGAACTGAGCTCTGGTCGAGACCGGGGAGCAGGGATTCGAGTGGTCATTGGCGATACGACCGGTTTCGCACACACTGCGGACCTGAGCGAGCACGGACTCATGGCGGCGGCCCAGGCGGCGGCCGCGGTGGCCCGCCACGGCGGCGGCGGCGTGCGCGAGGTCCCGCTCGGCACGCTCACCCAACATCGAACGACGGCCCGGCTAATGCCGGGCGAGGTCGACAAGGCTCGCAAGATCGAACTGTTGCGCCTCGCTGATGACACGGCCCGATCCGAGAGCGGTTCGATCTCGCAGGTCCAGGTTGGCATCGGCGATTCCACCCGACGATTCGTGGTGGCCAACTCCGAGGGTGTATTGGCATCCGATGAACAGGTTCGCACACGATTCAACGTTTCATGCGTGGCGTCGGGCGACAGCGGCATGCAGACCGGCTATCGGCCACTGGCCGCGACGCTGGGCTTTGAAATTGTCACCCACGAGGCGGTGGCCGAGGCCGCTCGTGGTGCGGCCCGTCAGGCGATAACGAAGCTCGAGGCGCGTCCCGCGCCGTCGGGTGACTTGCCGGTGGTACTCGCAGGCGGTTCGGGCGGAATCTTGTTCCACGAGGCCTGCGGCCACGGACTGGAAGCCGACGCCATCTTGAAGGAGGCCTCGGTGTACGCCGGCAAGGTCGGCGAACAGGTGGCGAGTCCGCTGGTCACGCTGGTGGATGATGGCACCGTGGTCGGCGAATGGGGGCACCTGTCGATCGACGACGAAGGGCGTCCCGGTGCGCGCAACGTCTTGATTGAAAATGGGATCCTTACCGATTACATGTGGGACTATCTGCGCGCCCGCAAGCAGGGTCGTCAGTCATCGGGCAACGGGCGCCGACAGAGCTACCAGCATCTGCCGATGGTGCGCATGACCAATACTTACCTTCTCGAAGGCGATTCGAGTGCGGACGAGATCATCTCCCAGACGCCCCGTGGTGTCTACGTCGCCCAATTGGGTGGTGGCCAGGTTAATACCGCGACTGGCGATTTCGTCTTCGGGATGACTGCCGCATTCATGATTGAGAACGGCCAGATAACCTACCCGTTGCGTGACTGCAATCTCATCGGAAATGGACCCGAAGTCCTCAAACGGGTAGACGCGGTCGCGAGTGACTTTTCGATGACGCCGGGCACATGCGGCAAGGACGGCCAGAGCGTTCCCGTCGGCACCGGCCAGGCGACCATGCGCCTGAGCGGTGTCACCATTGGGGGTGCGGCATGAGCGAGCTACTCGAGTTGGCCGAAAGGATTCTCGAAGCCGCGACGGGGTCCGAGGAGATCGAGGTCTACCTCTCCAGCGGTATCGATACGGAGGTCCAGGCGTATCAGGGCGAAATCGAACAACTCTCCAGTGCCACCTCGTCGGGCGTGGGAATCCGCGTCTTGCGCGAGAGCGTCGGGGGGGCTCAGGTGGGTACGGCGTGGGCGGGATCGCTGGGCGACGAGGCGATCTTTGACGCCCTACGCGAAGCCCGTGACAACGTACGGTTCGCTACCGAAGACGAATTTCTGGCCTTCGCCCGGCCCGATGGAGTCCCCGCCGTGGAACTTGAATTAAGCGATTCCAGGGTGCTCACCACCTCAATCGATGACAAGATTGCGATGGCCATCGAGTTGGAACGAATGGTCCGCTCGGGAGATTCACGTATTCGCCAGGTCGACTCGGCGAACTACTCGGATTACGTGGCCGAGGCGGCCATTCTCTCGACCACAGGAATTCGCGCCACGTACGCGCGTTCGGGCGCGTTCGTCTCCGTCGAGGCCATCGCGACCGATGGTGATGATGACCAGACTGGATGGGGACTGTCGGCGGGACGAGCACCATCGGATCTCGATCTTGCGGTCGCGGCGGCGGACGCAATCAGCCGGGCCACGCGGATGCTGGGCGCAGTGAAGCCGAAGTCGATGAAGACCACCGCGGTGTTCGATCCACGCAATGCGGCCACGCTGTTGTCGATCATCGGTGGGGCATTGAGTGGCGAAGCGGTCATACGTGGACGTTCGTTCTTCGCGAACCGGCTGGGTGAGACGGTCGCCAGCGCCCAGTTCACGCTGCTCGACGATCCAACCGACCCGCGACACTTCGCGGCCAGTGTGTTTGATGGCGAAGGCCTCGCGTGTCGACGCAACCTGATGATTGAAGCGGGCGAGCTCCGAGGTTTCGTCTACGACACCGTATCGGCCCGGCGGGCGGGCACGGTGTCGACCGGTAGCGCGATTCGTGGCGGTATTGCCGGGTCGCCATCGGCGGGGTGCCGGGCGCTGCAACTGGCGCCGGGTGGTCTCAGCCAGGATCAGATCATCGCTTCGGTCGGTGAGGGCATCTACGTCGAGTCGCTCATGGGCATCCATTCGGGGGTGAACCCAATTTCTGGCGACTTCTCGGTGGGCGTCACTGGTCGCATCATTCGTGATGGTCAATTAGCGGAGCCGGTCCGTGAAGTCACAGTGGCGTCGACGCTCCAGCGCATGCTGCTTGACGTGAGCCATGTCGGCAACGACGTCGAATGGTTACCGGGCAACTCCGCCGGTCAGACAATTGCGATCGGCGAGATCGCGGTCTCGGGCGCTTAGTCGGCGGACGCGGGAGTGCTCGCGGGGGCGGGGGCGGGCGTACTGGCCGGAACGCTCGCAGGCGCACTGGCACTCTGGTCCGAACTGGTCCCAGACGCCGGCGGCGTTGCCGAGGAACTGGCGCCACGACTGTCGTTCTTGTAGAAGCCGCTGCCCTTGAAGACGATTCCTACCGCGGAAAAGACTTTGCGGAGTCTGCCACCGCAATACTCGCACGTCGTGAGCGCGGGGTCCGAGAACTTCTGGACGGCCTCGACACGTCGTTTGCAGTCCTGGCATTCGTATTCATAAGTCGGCATCAACAAACTCCTATGCGGCACGGCAACCCATTCAGTTTACCCGGCATCATCACGTTCCCGACCGGCCCGTAACTAGGATTACTGGGTGGACGACTTCCACCAACTTCGTCGGTCTGGGGGTGGGGGCTCTTTTCCGCGCGACCTGGGCCCAACAGAGATAACGGCCCGTCGCGCGCTGGCACGGTGCCAAATCAACATGTTGGCGAGCACTACGGCGAGTGTGGCCGCGAACGCGATGAACAAAGGCGATGTCCTGGCCACCGCCCGAGTTGCCGGCATCCAGGCCGCCAAGCAGGCGGCGAACCTACTTCCGATGTCCCACCCGGTGCTGATCGGCAACGTCTACGTGAATTTCACCATCGCTGATACACACATCGATGTCGAGGTCAGCGTCGATACCGTGGACCGCACCGGAGTCGAGATGGAAGCCCTGACCGCGGTGACCGTGGCGGCACTGACGGTGTACGACATGTGCAAGTCGATTGACCGAACCATGACCATCGAGAACGTGGCGCTGTGGGAGAAGTCGGGTGGTCGTTCGGGGAGTTGGCGGCGCGAAGGGGCGCCCGAGACTGCCACCGGGGGAGTCGAGGCGAAGGACTGAATGGGTTCGTACGGAGCCTCGGCGGCGCGCTAGTACCCTCGTGGTCGTGACACTGATTGGGGACCGATGAGCGCAATCCGTGGTGGGGTCGAGCAGAGCCGTGAGCGATTGGTGGCCTTGGTGCTGCTCCTGCAGAGGGCGTGGCGTCATGGCGCCGTCACTCAAGACGAGATTGTGCGAGAACTCAAGATCGATGAGTACCCGGTGTCGGCCAAGGGTCCGCGCAAAGTCCTGGCCTACGAGGGTAACGAGGGCGCGGTTCGTCAGAAGTTCGAACGTGACAAGGCGAAGATCCGCGACCTCGGTTTTGAGATCGACACGGTGTCGAACGATGACGGCAGCGTCGGCTACAAGATTGATCCGGCCAGCGGATACGCGCCGCTCATCCATTTCACGCGCGAGGAGGAGCGGGTCGTCAGACTCGCGCTGCGATTCAGTGGATTCGGAGCCACCGGCGTGTTCAGCGTGTTCAATGAGATGCCGGCGACGGACGCGGCCTTGACGGCATCCTCGTATTACACGCCGGTCCTGCGCGCACTGAACCTCCATCGCGCACTCCTGTTCGACTACCGCTCCAAGGTCGACAAGCCACGATTGGTTGAGCCGATACTGATCAAGGTGTTTGGTGCCAGTACCTACCTCATTGCTCGGGTGAAGGGGACTGAGGAGATCAAGGGATATCGATTCAGTCGCATGACATCAATGCCGGTGGTCTTGCCAGACACATTCGACGTGGACGGGGTCACCTTGGATGTGGCGAAGAGTTGGCGACCCGAATTCGCCAAGTCGCCGTCGCTGATCGACGTGGTGGTTACGACGAATGAGAACTATGCAGACTTGATCACCCGTCAATTCCCGGCGTCCCTGGCGGCGACGCGCAAGGATGGTCGGGTCGAAGTGGGCCTCAGTTTCGAGAGCCCCTCGGCGGCATTGCGTTTCGTGCTCGACTCGGCCGATCGGGTGCGGTTGGTGGCACCGAAGTCACTGAAGGCGGAATTGGCGGAATGGTTGGACGGTGTCAATCGTGGGCAAGGCGTGCCCCTCGGCGATTTGAAGTTTGAGGGACCAACGACCAACGACGTACTCGGCCAGACGCTGCAGTTGTTGCACGCGGTCTATCTGTCCGAAGACGGACTCCGCATCAGTGAGTTGGCCCGCCGGTTCTCTCTCGATCCGGCTCACGTGCGGATCATCATGGACCGATTGGTCTCGCTCCAACCGATGTTCGAGTCGCGTGACAGCCCTGGCGACTTTCCCGCGCACGTCATCAAGGACTGCGATGACTGGGACGATGAGGTCAACGACGACTCCATCTACCGCGCCGATTTCAGCGATCTCGATGAGGGAGATGGTGAACCGTCACCATTCATGTGGCGCGACTTGTTCGAACTCAACGTGGCGCTGCGCGAAGCCTCTCGGGTGTACACGGACCCGGCCATCTTTTCGGCCATCGAGAAGATTGAGGCGGCCACCAGTTCCTTCGTGCAGGTTGACCTGACGACTAATGAGAATCTGGTGACCGACATCCGAGATGCGGCCGAGAACCACTTACAGATCAAGATTCAGTACACGCCCGGCGTCGCCGAGGAGTCACAGGATCGGTCAATCGAACCGGCTGAACTCAAGGTGCTGAACGGACACACGTACGTCCGGGCCTTTTGCACCTCCCGAGGAGCCTGGCGTACTTTTCGCGTGGACCGGATCAATGCGGTCCTCGCCAAGTCGCCCGTGATTGAAGAACGACCTGCCGACAGCGTCTCCAACTGGCTCACCCAGGTGGGCGAAGAAGGTGACGAAGTCGTGGTCGTCATCGAAAGCCGACTTCGTTGGCTCTTCGAGCCGTTGCCCAACGCCCAGTGGGCCGAGACCAAGGATGGGCGCCACGCCGTCAAGTTTCGTGTCTCGGATCGCTCATTCCTGGACCACCTCATGTTGCAGGCGGGACCAGGGGCGGTCGTGGTCACGAGCAAGTTCCGTAAAGCAGGCCACGAAATGGCTCGACGAATCGGTGACCAGCTTTAGCGCGACCGTTGGGGACCCGAAAGAGGTCTCCGTGCTGCGCGTAATGATTCGTCGTACCAACGATCTCAGTTACTTCACCGAGGATCGAGCCGCCGAACTCGACGGGTTGCGCTCGGGCGGGCCCGGGTGGTGGTGGCGGGGAGAAGGTGACCCGGCCGAGTTGAAAGACGTGGCCCGGGTTCTGACGACGACGCCTCGATCATCGATCTATGGATACGACGTGGTCGTCGCTGCGCCACGGCCGATCTCGATCCTGATCGCGGTTGATCCCTCCAGCGCCGACGGCGTAGTGGCGGCTCACCGGGTTTCGGTCGCGGCGACCATGAACTATCTCGAACAGCACGCCCTGGTGGTTCGCGACCGGCGTGGCGGTGAGGATCGTGACGTCGCTGGCCGATGGCGCGAGGTGGTCAGCTACACCCACGGTCTCAACCGGCACGGCGAACCCCATCTCCACGATCACGTACTGGTCGGAGCCCGCGTCGCCGATGCGAGCGCCGTGCTCGACAGTCGGGCGCTGTTCGCTCACACGGTGGCCGCCGACGCGGTGTATCGGGGATCACTGCGATACGAATTGGCGGAGCGCACCCCGTGGGTGGCGTGGCGATCCTTCGAAGGCGTGGACCACGTTCAGGGGCTCGACGAGGGCTACCGATCACTCTGGGGAGGACATCACAGCGATCGTGGGGAGAAGTTGCACTGGGGGCGCGAGGAGACCATGGAACACTGGTCTCGGGACCTTGAGCGCTTTCAACCCGAAGTCGTGTTGACGTCGCCGCGACGTGATGTCAACGTGCTCGATGAGCATTCATTCGCCGGAGCGTTCGAGGGGCGCCGAGAGGTGGCTCGTCGCCACGTCGTCGCGGCGTGGGCCAACGCGGCTCCCTTCGGCGTGCATCCGAAGGAACTGGAGACGTCGGTCAACCAGTTGTACCCATCGCTCTCCGGTTCACGGGGTGTGCGCGAATCGATGGTGGGGGTACACGACGCGAGGATGATCTCGGACGTTCGTCGCCATGGACCGCGACCGCTCACGGCACCCGACCTCCCGAGGTGGCGTCAACGCGATCTGGAGTCCGAGCGGTCACGCTCGGCCCGGTCGAGGTAGTCGCGAAAACGGACATCACGATACGCGGGCGTAAGTTGGACCCAGCTCATGGTCTTGGTGGCGTCCAAGCCAATGGCGTAGCCCGGTCTGCCGATTGCGAGTTGGCTGATGGTGGCTCGGTCACGTTCGGTCCAGCTGGTCGAGTGACCCGAGCCACGTCCCCGCATGCCGGTCTGGACCGTGGCGGTCGGTACCATGGCCCGTCCAGCCAGGTGCTGAAGCAATTCGAGCGTGGGTCGGTCGGCAATTCCGGGTAGTACGACCGTCGTGGGGAAGAGCGAGAGGAAGCCATCGGCCGCCGCTCCCCAACGGCTGCGGGCCTGACTGAGGTCCTGGAGGCACGCCAATGTCAAGACTCCCTGACCGCCGCCCTCGGAGACGATGCTCGTCAGCTTCGGAAGCGGGGCCACATTTGCGAGCTCGTCGAGGGCGAGTAGGAGCCGGGCACCTTCGTGGTGGTGATCGTACGTTGCGTGCACGATCTCGTCGATGAGTCCAACCACGAGGGGAGTGGTGACGGCCTGATACCGGCTGGGAGCGACGATGTGGAGTTGATGCGGGCCAGAGAGGAAGGACTCGAGGTCGAGCGGAGACTCCCGAGCCGCCGAACGCGCCGCTTCGGTGCGAACGCCCGCAAAGAGACCCGACGCGGTGGACCAGATTCCCGAGCGCTCCCGTTCTTCCGTGGCGAGGACCCCGCGGAGCAACGATACGGCGGGATGGTGATCACCATGGCGTTGCGCAAGTTCGGTCAATGAGTCGTCACCTCGCCGTTCGTCAATGCGAGAGGCCAGATGACCCAGCGATTCGTCTCTCAGGGCCGCCGCGTGCAGCAAGGGGGCGATCAGGGCGCCCGCTCGCTCGGTCCAGTGGTCGTCGCCACTCTCGAGGCGTCCACGTCGAGCGATGTCGATGAGCGACCGAGATGCGAGGACCGCGCCATCCCACGTCAGGGATTGTCGAATCGGCGAGTAGCCGATGCGGTGGACACCGGGCGGAGTCGTGACGGTACCCGATGGATCGAACAGCAGTGTCGAACCATTGCGGCGAGTTCGCGACATCATCGTGACGACGTCGTCCTTGGTTGATGTGATGACGCAGGGTCGGTCGGCGATTAACAGGTTGGGGATGATGAGTGATGACGTCTTTCCACTTCGACTTGGACCAAGCACTAGGGTCGATCGCTCGTGTCCGCTCATCGCATCACCTCGTTCACTTCGTCCGAGATAGATGCCGCCGTCAGTGCTCACGAAAGACATCTGTCGGAAAAGTTGTCGAAATGCTTGACATTGATGTGCAAAGCGAGTGAACTTTTAGATGTCCTTCTGCGGAGGAGGTCAACGTTGTACGAAGTGTTGCTCGCAACGTCTTCGTGAAGCGCTCGTCCGCGTCGGGCCGTGCACTGCGATCAGTCGCCGCACAGCCGCGAGGCTGGGTGGTACATGACCGAGTTCATGTTTGTCAAAGCGGTACCAAAGTCGCGAAGATCATAATGGTCTGACCATGGTCCCGAATTGATTCAACGTTGAGTCCCAAGGAGGGAAAGTGGCACCAGCCGCGAAGAAGAAGGCTGTAGCCAAGAAGGCTCCAGCAAAGAAGGCCCCTGCCAAGAAGGCCGCTGCCAAGAAGGCTCCGGCCAAGAAGGCCGCTGCTAAGAAGGCTCCGGCCAAGAAGGCCGCTGCCAAGAAGGCTCCAGCCCGCAAGGCCGCTGCCAAGAAGGTAGCTAAGAAGGCTCCGGCCAAGAAGGCCGCCGTCAAGAAGGCTCCGGCCAAGAAGGCCGCTGCCAAGAAGGCTCCAGCCCGCAAGGCCGCTGCCAAGAAGGCTCCAGCCCGTAAGGCCGCTGCCAAGAAGGCTCCAGCCCGCAAGGCCGCTGCCAAGAAGTAGTCAATTCCAATCGGAATCGGCACGAGGGGGACCGTTTGGTCCCCCTCGTGTGCTGTCGAGAATCAGTCGAGGTCCTTGATTTCGTCCACGTCGTGCCCCCAAGGACTGTCGGTCACGACGTGGGTTGCCACTCGGAGGCGCTGCGCCTCTAGTTCGTGACGTTGCGCCGAACGGGGCCCATACCCAAAATGGAAGTCGAGGTGTGCCGGCAGCACCAACACATTGGTGCCCGTCCCGTGGCGGTCGGTAACGATGGTGATTCCCTCGACTGGTTCGAAGTCTCCGAGACCCCTGGGTTCACGAAGATCTCCATGAACGATGAAGAGCCGATTGCACGTCGCTCCGAATGATTGGTAAGCGAACGTGACGGCGCTATTGAGATCAGAGGCATTCGACTCGAAGGCCTCGGCGCCGTGCTCGCGAGCAAACCGGGAGACCTCGGCGCTTTCGCTCACTACGACGACGCGGCGTGGGTGGCAAGCTGCGATAACACCCATGGCCAACTCCCGGGCGATTGTCGTGACGTCGGGAGCACCCGCACGGCGGAGTCGTTCCTTCGCGATGTCAAAACGTTTGAGCGGTATCAAGATGACGTCGTTGGACATGATTTGGAATGCTACGTGGCCACACCACTGTCGGATTGCTCGATACCCTTGGTGAGTGTTCGACGTCGCGAGTAACCGAAGGTCCTCCGGGCATCTTTGCAGCGAATCCGACTGGACCGGCGGGCAATTCGCCGTGACGAGCGACCACGTAGCTCGCCGCGCGTCGGACCTCGGCGGGACATCGTGACGCCAGCCAAGCCGACCCTGCGTTTCGAGCGAGGGTTGTTCCGGGCAGGTACTGCCGTTCTCGGAGCGGTTGATGAAGTTGGCCGTGGCTCTCCAGCGGGACCGGCCACCTGCGGCATCGTGCTGATCGACAACAACGTTGGGCGGGTGCCCGATGGATTGCGGGACAGCAAGTTACTCACGGCCGCCGCTCGAGAGGCACTGGTTCCCGAAATCGAGGCGTGGGTACTGCAGTCTGCCGTGGGTCATGCGTCCGCCTTCGAGGTTGATGACCTCGGACTCAACGGAGCATTGCGACTGGCGGGCCACCGTGCGCTGGCGACGCTCGTGGGACGGGTCGATGCCATTCTGCTTGACGGAAGTTTCGACTGGTTGAGTCAACCGCGGCAGGCGAATCTCCTCAGTTCAACTCAGGGAGTTGACGTTGTTGTCCCACCTGTCACGACCAAGATCAAAGCTGACCTGACGTGCGCTTCAGTGGCCGCCGCCAGTGTCTTGGCCAAGGTGTCGCGCGACGCGATGATGACGGATTTGGCGCATCAGTACCCCGGGTACGGGTGGGAGTCGAACAAGGGGTACGGGTCGCCAGGACACTTCGCGGCGATTCGTCACCTGGGTTTGACGCCCCAGCACCGAAAGACGTGGCGGCTGCCGGATTCGCCGCAGTGATGCAAGGAACAAAGGGTCAACTCTCGAGGTCGCCGTCGACGGAAATCGCCAGTCTGTGTCGATGCGGATGTGTCTCGTACATTCGCACGGCGACAACCAGGCCCGAGATGGCAGTGATGACGGCCACCGTATAGATGGCAGCGACTATGCCGAGTAGGTCGGCCACGACCCCCGCGAGGAGGGCCCCCACGGCGAAACCGCTGTCGCGCCATAGGCGATACACGCCAACTGAACGGGCGCGCCACGAAGGGTGGGCGACATCGCCGATCGCGGCGAGGAGGGTCGGGTAGACCATCGCGGTGCCCGCACCGAGCAACATCGCACTGGCAGCCCAAATCCAGAACCCTTTGGTGGCGGCGAACATCGCAATGGCGATCGCTTGGGTCAGCATCCCACCGACGATGAGCCATTTGCGCCCGAGGCGGTCCGAGAGTGCGCCGGTGACGAGTTGGCCGAGCCCCCAGACGGCAGGGTAGAGCGCGGCAAGGATGCCGATGCGCGCCACGGGCAACCCTGCGGCGGCGAAGTAGAGAGGCAGAAGGCCCCAGGCGAGACCGTCGTTCAGGTTGTTCACCATTCCCGCCTGGGAGCACGATGAGAGAGCCCGTTCCTTGAATGATGTGAGTCGGAAGACTTCTCCGGTGGTCAGATCGCCATGGAGCCCACCTGCCGACGGGATGTGGGTCGTGGCCTCATGTTTGGCGTGACCGTGTGTTTCACGAACGAAGAGCACCGAAATCCCCAACCCGAGACCTGCGTACGCGATGCCGAGAAAGAACGGCGCTGGCCGGAGCCCGTAGTTAGCGGCGATGAATCCGGTGGCGAGCGCAGTTATCGCCAGTGCACCATAACCGGCGGCTTCATTGAATCCCATGGCGAGTCCGCGTTTCGCCGGTCCGACTAGATCGATCTTCATGACCACCGTGGTCGACCACGACAAGCCTTGATTGATGCCAAGCAACCCGTTGGCGACGATAACCCACCCCCACGAGGGAGCCCACATCAACATCAGTGGAACCGGCAAGCCGACAATCCATCCGCTCACTAGGACGGGCTTACGTCCATATCGGTCCATGAGTGTGCCCGCGAAAAAGTTGGTGGCGGCCTTGACCGCCCCAAACGCGATGATGAACGTGAGTGCGCTCGAAAATGATGCAAGCCCAAAGACCTGCCTCGCGAGCAGTGGGAGAACAGTGCGCTCCTGGCCGAGCATTCCCCCGACCAAGGCATTGACGCCGACGAGCAGGAGGAATTGTGGCAGGTTCTCTCGAAGTCCCAGTCGAATGGGGTTATTCGACCTCACTGGCGCGCCCATGGTCCTCCAATCCGGAGAGTTGCTCCGTCGAGACGAATCCCACCCAAGGGATCGAATAACATTCAAGTGAATATTTGATTATAGCGGACTGATCATGACATTCAAGTGTTACCTTGAATGTCATGGAATCAATCGAGCACCGTGTGGCCAAAGATGAGCTGTTCGCGGCGTTTGCCTCGGTGGCCAAAGCCTTGGCGAACGGTCATCGAGCCGAGATCGTCGACTTGCTCGCTCAAGGTGAGCGCCCGGTCGAAGAAGTCGCCAACGAGATCGACCAGAGTGTTGCGAATACCTCCCACCATCTAGGTGTCCTCTCCGGATGCGGCCTCGTCAAGTCGCGACGCGATGGACGACATGTCTTTTACCGTCTGACCAGCACTCGGGTCTCTGATCTTTGGATGGCGTTGCGCGACGTCGCTGCCACGCATGTGGCGAACGTTGAGGTGCTGGTGCGAGGGTATCTCGGTGACCGTTCGGGAATCGAGCAAATTTCTTCAGAAGAACTCGAGGAGCGACTCCGCGACGGGAACGTTGTTCTGATCGATGTGAGGCCCCGCGAAGAGTTTGAGGCTGGTCATATTGCCGAGGCACGTTCCATGCCGGTGGATGAGCTGGACCAGCTGATTGGCGACCTGGAACCTGATCGCGAAGTCATTGCCTACTGCCGCGGACCATATTGCGCTTACGCCGATGAGGCGGTCCGACTTCTGCAGGAACGTGGCCGGCGGGCTCGCCGACTGGACATGGGCTACCCCGAGTGGCGACACCGAACTCTGCCCTCCGAATAGCGCGTGCCATCAACGGCGTGCGCCTCGCCGTCCGGGCCATCAACATGAGATCCGAATGCGCCGTTAGGAAGGGCGATTTCACTGGCCGTGGCCACGGACTTCGAAAGAATTGACCGGGCCTGGGTCGGGACGAAGGCTGGTGTTGAGGCTACCGACGCATATCAAGACCCGGGGTCGGCACGGAACACCTCGGCGATGTGGTCGAGGTGGCACTTTTGGCCAATTTTCCCAGTCCCGAGGACCCTGATTAGTCGGGGGGAATACGGCGTCCTGGTCCGTGGTATATACGCCCGATGACTAGGATTGTTGGATTATGTCCTCGCTGCTTGAAGTAAACAATCTCAAGGTCCAGTTCGCTACGCGCAAGACCTTCGCCACCGCGGTTGACGAATTTTCGTTGAGTATCAATCCGGGAGAATGCGTCGGACTGGTCGGCGAATCAGGCTGCGGAAAGACAACGACGGGTCTGGCAATCATGCGTCTGCTACCGGGTAATGGAAAAATTGCGGCGGGTAACGTCTTGCTTAATGGAGTTGACCTAGCGACGCTCTCGGAAAACGAGATGCAGAAGCAGCGGGGTCGGTCAGTCGCTCTGATTCCTCAGGATCCTATGAGTTCGCTCAACCCGACCATGAAGATTGGTCGTCAGATTGGCGAAGGCCTTCGGATCCATGAGGGCGCCAGTGAGGCCGATGCTCGCAAGCGCGCGCTCGAAGTGCTCGAGATGGTGGAGATGCCCCGTCCGGCGGAGCGACTCGACCAATACCCCTTCGAACTCTCTGGCGGACTGCGCCAGCGCGTAATCATCGCCATGGGTCTTGTCTGTGCGCCGAAGCTCCTCATCGCCGACGAACCGACCACTGCGTTGGACGTGACGATTCAAGCCCAGATCCTGGACATCATCGACAACCTGCGCCGGGAACTCAACATGGGTGTGCTGCTCATCACGCACGACATGGGTGTCATCGCCGGGCGCACCGACCGAGTGGTCGTGATGTATGGCGGCAAGAAAGCCGAAGAGGCGACGACCGACGACCTTTTCAAATCGATGCGCCACCCGTACGCGCAGGCGCTGCTCGCCTCCATGCCCAACCTGGAGAACGCGACCAAGCACGAGTTGTCCTCAATCGCTGGCCTGCCACCGGATCTAACCAAAGAGATCGTCGGTTGCCGGTTCGCCCCGCGCTGCGCCTACGCCACTGACCAGTGCCGAACGATCGATCCGCCGCTCACGGGCGAGGGGAATCGTGCCTACGCCTGCTTCCATCCTGTATCCGGGCCGGCGCCAGTCGTCGTGCGCACGACAACCGTGAGCGAGGTGGTGAAGACCGATCGCAAGGAGATCCTGCGAGTCGAGGGATTGGTGAAGGAATACTCGATCAAGGCGGGTCTGGTCCGGCACAAGGTCGGATCGATTCACGCTGTGTCGAACGTGAGTTTCGTAATCAACGAAGGCGAGACCTTCGGTCTCGTCGGAGAGTCGGGCTGCGGCAAGACGACGATTGGACGCCTCGTCGTGGGCCTCGAAAATCCAACCGCCGGCCAGATCTCCTTTGATGGCAAGGTCGTGTCCGCGAAGCACCACAAGCCTGCGCGCGCTGACCGGCGCCAACGCCAGATGATGTTCCAGGACCCCTATTCATCGTTGGACCCGAGAATGCAGGTGGCCCAGATCCTCGGCGAACCGCTGCTCGTGCAGCGTGAGGGATCGAAGGCCGAACAGAAGCACCGTGTGGGCGAATTGCTTCTCTCGGTGGGTCTGGAGCTGTCGGCTGCTCAACGGTATCCGCACGAGTTCTCGGGCGGCCAGCGTCAGCGAATCGGACTCGCGCGCGCACTCGCGCTGAACCCTCGACTGATCGTGGCCGATGAGCCGGTGTCGGCGCTTGACGTGTCCATTCAGGCCCAGATCCTGAACTTGATGAAGGAATTGCAACGTCAGCACAACCTCTCCTACATCATGGTGAGTCACGACTTGGCAGTCGTGTACTACATGGCTGACACCATCGGGGTCATGTACTTGGGCAAGATCGTCGAGATCGGTGATGCGGAGTCGGTATTTCGAACTCCGGTCCACCCCTACACCCAAGGTCTGTTGGATGCGGTTCCCGTTCCTGATCCTGTCGAGGCCCGCGCGCGCCGTGGTCGACAGGTCACGGGCGAATTGCCTTCGCCAATCAATCCTCCGTCGGGTTGCCGATTCCGCACCAGGTGCCCGCGAGCCCAGGACATATGTGCCAACGTGGAGCCCGGCTTCGACGACTTCGGCCCCGACCATCGAGCCGCATGCCACTTCCCGCTGCGCACGGCGGTAACGGTGGGCTCTCGTTCAGCTTGAGATTCGCCATCCGAACTGCCATTTCTGGGTTGGTCAATCAGTCCTGAGAGAATTTGACGTGCGAGTTGCCTGGGAACCGACTGGTTGCGTTATTTGGACGACACTGTGGAATTCCTGGTCCGGCATGGAACGAGGGTCACCGAGAAGGTCCGTCAGACTTGGACGAGGGCCATCACGGCACGTTAAATGTGAGAATCAATGATTGGCACCAGTTCATCGGTTCGGCGGGTCCTGATGGGGTATTGGTGCCCGCCCAACCGTTGCTTCGCGTGGACCACGTAGCCAGACCGTGATTGGTGCGATCGCGACGCTCAGGTTTCGCGCTAACGAGACCCTACGGCGAGGTCCGATTCCGTTGAACCAGTGCGCATAACCCTTGAGCCCCGCCTCGATCAGTGTGTGCATGCTGTCGGGTAGATCCGGCGTGAGTCGATCACCGGGCAGGGCCAGAACCACTTCGAGGCGAGCGTCACCGAAGAGATAGTCGACAACTGACATGGGGCCGGCGACGTAGGTCTGTCAATGGCCAATTCC
>Ga0307377_10000390_pt1 | contig 59257 bp, 56 predicted proteins | sample TR3MG_FD_202535 | JGI IMG/M metagenome (GOLD analysis project Ga0307377, IMG submission 202535) | Soil microbial communities from Risofladan, Vaasa, Finland - TR-3 | ecosystem: Environmental > Terrestrial > Soil > Coastal area > Acid sulfate soil | place: Finland: Risofladan, Vaasa | collected... | reverse complement strand
TATACGCAATTGACTGTTTCAATTCCTTATAGGCAGGCTACAGGCATAAATGACCGAGGTGTCCGGCTAGATCCAGTATTATTGTTTCAATTCCTTATAGGCAGGCTACAGGCGGCGGGACCCACGTCATAGATATCACCTCGATCGAGGTTTCAATTCCTTATAGGCAGGCTACAGGCCCGGTGGGGATTCAATGTTGTTGAATCCCCTATTCTATGTTTCAATTCCTTATAGGCAGGCTACAGGCGTTGGATGATCGAGCAAGCGAGAAAACGAATATTGAGTTTCAATTCCTTATAGGCAGGCTACAGGCGCCGGATATCCGGAAGAAATGAGTGAGTTTCTTGATTGGTTTCAATTCCTTATAGGCAGGCTACAGGCTTTGGGCGTCCAGCTTGAGCACTTCAGCCACACCGGCGTTTCAATTCCTTATAGGCAGGCTACAGGCCAGCGTTGGTTATCGTATTTGGGGAGCGGATAGAGGTTTCAATTCCTTATAGGCAGGCTACAGGCCTGCAGCCGTGCTGTCAAACAAGCTTTTGCAGATGGGTTTCAATTCCTTATAGGCAGGCTACAGGCCCTGGAACTTTGACACGGTAGTAATCGACGAACTATGTTTCAATTCCTTATAGGCAGGCTACAGGCACGCTAGTGCTAGTGCTGTGCGAGCTGGGTATGCCTCGTTTCAATTCCTTATAGGCAGGCTACAGGCGGTTATTGATGTTCTATTCATATCCTTCGCCTCCTAGTTTCAATTCCTTATAGGCAGGCTACAGGCATCCCCGGCTTGTTTTTACTCGAGGCATTGAGGAAAGTTTCAATTCCTTATAGGCAGGCTACAGGCGGAGACGTCGCGGGAATGATTCCTATTGGGGAAAGTGGTTTCAATTCCTTATAGGCAGGCTACAGGCCAGACCGGAAGCGGCTATAGGGGTTTCCACGGTAGAGTTTCAATTCCTTATAGGCAGGCTACAGGCAAGCTTACGACCCCCTATTAAGAACCGCTTACGCTGTTTCAATTCCTTATAGGCAGGCTACAGGCGACCCAACAACGACCGCCGCCCTCACTCAATTGTCTAGGTTTCAATTCCTTATAGGCAGGCTACAGGCCCCCGAAATTTCAGTATTCCCCCCTATAGTCGTTCCTGTTTCAATTCCTTATAGGCAGGCTACAGGCGAGCTTGGAAGGGGTTAACGGGTCAATTAACAGTTGTTTCAATTCCTTATAGGCAGGCTACAGGCCCGAAATTTCAGTATTCCCCCCTATAGTCGTTCCTGTTTCAATTCCTTATAGGCAGGCTACAGGCGGTTTAGCTTCCGGGGTTTTCTTCCCACCGCCTGGGGTGTTTCAATTCCTTATAGGCAGGCTACAGGCCCATTTTTGGCCCAAAAATAAAGGGTTTTCTAGAACACTCAAAATGAGTTTAGCAACTCCATAACTAGGAAAGCGCATAAATAGTACTTATCACTGTCGTCGATCTCCAAGGGTATTTACTTTATACTACATCGACGACATCAACAATGAAAGACGTTCACTTACCCTCTCTTTAAATAATAAGTTCTTCTCCCCCTTTACGCAAGCCCATGATTTCTCGATCAGTATATTTAGTAGTACGAGATGTGTAGATAATCACTGAATCATGGTCAGACTCAATAATTCGTTCCAGTTCCATTTTTAATTTCTTCAGATTACTTTCACTGATATCTCCCTCTAAAACCGAATTTTGTACCCAGTTTAAATACTTCCTGCAACGTTTAAGCACTTTATTAACGCGCCGTTCTCCAACATCGTATACTACGATCACAAACATAGCGTTTCCTCCGTTTTAACATTTTGCCATTATTAATTACCACTGAGCAACAAAAGGCTCATAGTCCTTCTCCCCCATTAAATGCTTCTCAAGCTTATACAGTTCTAAGCGCAATAATCGCCGGTAAGAAACGGGAGACCCAATCTCTCTGTGATTAATCGTTGTTTTTAACCGATTTTCCAACTCCTCAACGAACACTCTCCGGCCTTGTTCTTTCAGTATTAACCCACCCCCCTCTTTTTTAAAATCCTTCTTACTGATCATTTTCTTGCTGATCAAAGAAAAGATGACACGATCAACAACGATCGGCTTAAAGATTTCCGCTACATCCAGATTGAGTGTAAACCGTCGAAAGTTTGTCGTGTGTAAATAACCGATACGTGGATCAAGGTGAGTCCTGTAAATTTCACTTAAAACTGTTGAATACATAATCGTATTCCCAAAACTAATCAACGTGTTGATCTCGTTTTTAGGAGGACGCCTAGAACGACCATCGAAGATAAAATCTTCTTGCCCGTGGATCGCGTCAAACGCACGATAATATTGGTCCCGAATATTCCCTTCGATGGCCATGAGTACGGATATATCTGCTGATGAGCTAATTTTTTCAGCCAATCCTTCGATCTCTCTCAGTTGCTCCCCAACATCCTTATTACGATTGGCATAATATTTTAGGACCTGACGAATATTGCGCTGTGCTCCAGTAACAAACTGTCGAGCAATGTGCAGCCTTGATTCCGGTTTAAGATAATGCTCCGCTTGACGCAGGATCATATAACCCGAGTTATAGTGCTCTCTAGGATAAAACGTGCCCGTGTAATATCCGTAATGATTGAAGTAATGGATCATAATTTCCTTCTGGGTACAAAACTCCAAAAAGCGTTTATTTAGATCAACTTCGCCAAAAACCATCAGTTCAGAAGTATCCTCCACCGGAATAAATTTACGATCCCCTTCTTCGCTCTCAAAGAAGATGGTGTTATCTTTGCGGTGCAATTGCCCATTTGAAAAAATATAAAGTGTTTTTTTCAAAGGTTTTCCTCGATTCTATCTAAAATAACTCTTGTCACGCCCAGCAGAATTCTTTATAAGCACAATTTCTACACAAGGGAATTTTCCGAAGAAGAGGAGGGGTATCTTCCTGAGCAATTCTCTCAATTTCCATCGCAGCCAAGTCCAATTCACGTTCTAGCTCTGGCGTCAACTCAACTTCTTCTTTCCGCTTCTCTTTAGGAAACAACAATTCTCCTTTAGCGTTAATTCCACGGGCTTTTAGTTCTCTAAGATAAAAGGCCAGTTGCATATGTGCACTTTGAAGGTATTTGGAACTTTTTTTCACTTCTCCGATAACCAAACCGTCCTTGTCTTGACGCACAATGTCCAGTTTGATATGTCCGATCGATATCTCCTTTTGCTTATCTCGATTATAAGTGTTCTCATGAATAAAACGCCCTAAATCCATATTGGCATCATCTTCATCAGGATTAATCTGATGCACCATTAACCATACTTCACGTGGACAGCAATAATAATACCAGATAAGGGTTCCTGTTAAGTTAAATTCATTCTCACTAGGCACTTCAGCCCTCCTCTCTACAAGCACGCCTCAACACAGCTATCAATAAACATAAGTCAAAATATCATTGTTTTTCCTTCAACATTTAAGCCCCCTGCTGGCGCATAATATCCTTATCTTAGAATCAATAACTCCCCAGGGTGTTCATTGGCAATCTGCCGTGAACTAAACCCGGGTTTAGCAAAAACATGAATGGAAACCAAAGCAATCCGTCCTGACTGAATTTAAACCTCAAAAATAATTATCAAACCCCTCCATATATCTTTTGGCTAGACCCATCACATGGTCATAATTCTCCATTCCTAAAAGCAAAGGTATTTTACCCTGTTGATATATCTCTCTATCTACCAGCGAAAAGGCCAACTTAGCCGGAACATTGACAACATAATGATTCAATAAAATCATAAATTCCTTTCGTCTTTCAAATGATAACTTTGTTAGATATTTTTTATCTTCATATCGTTCATAAATGCTTTCTGGAGAATTAAGAGCCAGCCTATCTTGCAATTTGATCAACTTTTCAGGCAACCATCTTTCATCTTCTTGATTAACTTGCCAAGGAACAAAAACTGGTAATTTGAAATAGTCTTCACCAAAAGGTTGGAACTCTGACAATGCAGGCCAATCCCCTTCAAATGCATCTACTATCGCTTGTTTACCCGTTTCAAAAGAATTATGTTCAAACATCTTTTGGTAATAAACTTTTATTAACTGAAGAATTTCAGATTCCAGCCAAACCTCCCTTCCCTTTAAAAGTTCATCAGTCAGTTTTTGTAAATCTGAAGCATAAACAGCACCGCGCGTTTTTTTCATTCCTTCTCGCAAAAAGGAAACTAACGACAACGTTCCTATTTCCATTTTCATTTCAAAATTTCTATTTACGCGTCCTGCCGCTTGTACAATCGAGGGCAAAATAGGTAGAGCGCGAGCGATATGTTCAAAACTAAGGTCTACGCCAGCCTCAATAATTTGAGTAGATATTACACATAAGAGATCATCTTTTTTTTCCTTTCGGAAACTTCTAATTTTTTCAATTTCAATTCGCTTATGAAGTGGAACCATCATGCCATGCAAGAGCTTTAAATTTGGCAATTTACCACGTAGCTCCTTATAGACAAGATAGGCATCTCCAATCGTATTTAATATTGCAGCCTGAGATTTTTCTTTCCTTGATAACAAAAAGTGAGCCAAACTTTTTTCATCAACTTCTCCAAGCTGAACAACCTGATACCGCTCAATTTGTTTTACAGATTTAATGGCAAGATAACCTGGCTTTTGTGAAAGTCCATATTCAAAAGGTGGCATGGTTGCAGACAAAAAAATGATTCGCAAATTGTATAGAGCCGCAACAGCTTCCAAACCGCATAAAAAAACATTCCAGCCTTCCGGAGCAAAAATTTGCGGTTCATCAATAATTACTACACTGTCGTGCAGATAGGCCCTTCGCAAGACATCCTGTGCTTTTCTTGGGAACAGCACCTTTGACCACTGCTGAAAGCTTGTACATATAATGGAATTAGCCCATGACTCCATCATCAGTTGATTAGGGCTTAGCTCTTCTTCCCCATCACCTTTTTCCTTTTTAGATTCAAGTATGGCTAAAGAGTGGTGTTCAAGTACTAGAGCATCCATAGCTTCCTCAATTACCTTACTGGTTTGTTCCAAGATAGACAAATAAGGTGCTACATAAACTATCTTTTGATATCCTTGCTTCAATCCTAGCCAGGTTGCAATTTTTAAAGCTGTAATTGTTTTCCCATAACCAGTTGGCATTTCCAAAGTATATAACCTCTGATTAGGATTCGCAGCCAATTGTTGAAGAATCTGCTTTTGTGCTTCGCGTCTAACCTCCACCATAGCTTGAGAGTCACTTTTTTTACAAAATTGATCTAACGCTTGATCGTTATGGCGATGTTCATTTTCGCTTAACCAAAAAGTATTCATTGGGCTTACATGAAAACGATCTCCGGCAATCAACGCCGTCGTCAATTCTCTCCAGAAGCTTAATTTTTTCATTAAATCCAAAGGGGGAAGATATTTATAGCCAAGGTCAATAGTATCCTCTGCTTCTTCCAAGATATCAAAGACCTCTTCGGCCCATTCCTCCATGATTTTTTCTGTAATATCGATATGAGTGAATTCCTGATAATTTTGCTGGATAAAAAGCGTAATTCCTTTTAAATCAATTTTTCCCCATGCCCCTGCTCCGATCCAGTGATTATCCCTTATCCTTTTTAATTGACCATGATGATCTGCTATATCTCGTGTCAGCCATAGCCAATAGACAGCATAATCCTTCCATTTCTTTTCTAAGTTTAATAGTTTATATCCCAAGTAGGAAAAAAGGAAAGCTCCTTCCGGAGCATGATTAGGACCTCGATTACGTTCTCCTTTAATATAACTCTGCCAATCAACATGTGATTTTGCCATGTCATGACAAATCCCGGCTAACCCAGCTAGTCTAAATAATAAAACATCACTGTCATTAATTCTTTTCTCAATAAAATCTTTCACTCCGAAAAGATGATCTTTTAGCCAAGAAATCTTACCATTTTCACTGGGACGTGCCACACATTTTTCAAAAGGAATTACACCAGACATATTAAATCCTCTCCAAACATGGTAAGTTTAAGATCTAATAGAGTGCTCATTTTAGGGATAAAAGATATTCCTTTTCCATCTTTTTCATAAAGAAAATCAATGGATTTTTCAAATGTACGATTTCCTTTGTATTCGTACATAAACCCTCCTGCTCGACAATAATACCGATCAGTTTTAAGCACAATCTCTTTGATTATGTCAGTAGGAACGACTGTTTTAACCTCAATGGCCTTATTATTAGTTTCTGAAATATAAGACACTTGCGAGTATGTCTGGTATAAGACAGGCTTAGTCAAAGCATACGCTGTACCCAGAAAAGTCAAATATACTGCCTTTTCATTAAACAGATAGTCTAAGAGCAGTTCAGTATATTCATTCCCTGAATAATAAATTCGATAGCTTGGATTAACCAGCAGTTCAATTGTCGTAGGACGATTAAACGTTGAGCCTGCATCTTTGCCCAGCATAGACATTTGCTGAGCAACCGTCCTTACCGGATTTAATAGCTCTATGCCAATTTTATCTTTCGTTACAAAATCTTCAATACCAAGAATCGCCCCTACCAAGCCTTTTGCCGCTGTAGGTGTAATAAAAGGGTAAGTCATCTGAGTCGCGGTTGTATCCGGACGACGGAAATGGGCGATGCTTCCTTTAATATCAAACGCTAAACCTTTCATAGCTGCCTCCCTTTACCATAGGGGCTGGATAAATTTATTAATATTACCGTTAATTATAATTCCAGGATGAGACCAAATTCTGCATCCTGCAATCTTATCTTTCTTTTCTGAAATAATCTCCAACAGCTTTGTTAAATCAAGGGAAACATCTTGAAGTGAAGAAGGTTGCTTTCCTGCAGCTTTCCAGGTACTTGCCTCTGGAGAAATAGAAATCAGATCTTCAGGATAACCGATCCGATAAAAAGGATCATTATATTCAATATGCACCAAAATCAATGGTTGCTGCTGGCCTCTTCCCCTAGCCTGTCGGTGCTGTGTCCCCTGCCACAATCCTCTCAACAGCAGTTCTTGGTCTTCTACTGTCATCCCCGAATGCTCTGCCGCCCTAGCATTAAGAACTGCTGGCATGGCAAAAACTGCAAAGGGAATAGTATAACTTGTCCAAATCGTCCCTTGAGTTTTTCCCTCACCATCATCAGTAGAATCTGTGCTGGGCATAACTACAGTTCCCTGTACGTATTGACTGTCCACTGGATGGAGCGAATGAGCCCACCCGAACTGCACCGGGCCAGTCAAGTTAAACTTCGGTTTGACAGAATAAACAATTCCAAAAGTCCTGACATCAAAACAATGTTCTTTGAGAACACTCTTCATGTCTTCCTTGGCCTTTTTTTCTTCCCCTACTTGTTTGGCAATCAGCTCTGCTAAACTGCCTCTGCCCAAAAGCTTCCCTTTATCATTTGCTTTTTCCTGAACAAAAATGTAATTTTTTTGGTCATTTCCCCCATCTCTTTCGCAATCGATCACAAAATCACGCACATCCCTTTTGATGCTGACATCACTTAAGGAAATTCTTCCATCTTCTTCGGAAAATAGTCTTCTAGCATCACTATCATTCAAAGGGTCGCGGTTAGGAATTCCGTCTTTGACACATTTGATAAATAAAATTTCTCCGCTGTTAATTGTCATTTTCTTTCTCCCCCTCAAGCTTGTCATTTTTCTTATCTGATTGATAAATTAAAAAACCGGACCAAAAAGCAGTCATAAACGTGTCTTTCTCTGAAACCAACCGACTTTGGGCTTGCTTTTCTAAGAATCCTAATAATACTTGGGCCAAAACAGGGCGGAAATTAGCTGCAATCCCCATATCCCATTGCTCAGCCAGTTCTTCACAGCGCAGCAAACCGTTTTTCCAAATCATTTCCGGAGTTAACTTGCTCCCAAACTTCATGACCCGATGTTTTACAAAATCCTTTTTAGTTTTTTGATAATAAGAATTAGAAAATTGTTTTAATAATAATCCTGATGCAAAACCCAAGTGTTCTCCCGATTCCAAATCCTTTAACTCCAGCTTGCCTTGTCCATACAAACTAATAAAATGTTTCCAATCTGCCAATTCCTTCACTCCTCCTTGTTTTTCTAGAATCTTTTCTTCATATTGCTTGAGGAAATAAACAAAACCGTAGTAGAAAATTAATTCCTGCTTCATTTGCCAACTATCTTCTTTATTAGCTAATTCATTTAATTTTTTTGCCGTTGCTAAGCGCAATCTGGCAATTCTTAATGGTTCTCTATGTAAAGCTGCTTGCAAGGTTTCCCACAGATACCCGGGGCCATAAGCGTTAGCTAACAAAGAAGGGAGATTTTCGGTACGGTAAACAGGCTGCTCATTCATCTCAAACGCTACTTGTATTTTTTTAAGCTCTGTAGTCCTCAATTTGTGTAATATGCCTTGAATTTGGCTGGCAACACTAGGCAGTACATCCTCAATCACAGCACGGATATGCATATTTCCCCGGGACAGATCACCCGAATAATAAAGGATACTTAAACGATACTCATCGGTCGATTCCGGAACCATACTGCCTTTCATCCCAGCTAATACTTCAAAGTGCAAATCACTATCATTCAATTTTTCTGCTTTCTTCATCATTCTTCGGTATTTAGTAAAGATCTGTTTCGAGTCGCCATCACCTAACGGTAAAATCATCGGTATCCCAAATATCGCTTCAAAACTTGATGTGCTCATATTTTTTTTTGCTTCCACACTGGTAATGGGAGCAAACATTTCTTTTAACACCGCGCTGGAAATGGGAACCTGCACTTCTTTTAAGAACTGTACTCCGTATAAATACGCCTCATAACTTTCCGCATCAATTTTAATTCCTCTGGTCCACTCATTATCCTTCCAGTAAATTGAACGGGGCATTTCCCAAGTCGGTGACAACCAGAGCCACGCCTTATTGTAAATAGAGACAACCTCGGCTGACTTTTGGTTAGAAAATGTAGAAACCGCATTTTTTTCTTTTCCTAATTCAGCCGCTTCACAAAACTTAGCTTGACTAATCTTTTGCAGCACCTTTTCCCCTTCCAAATAAAGGTGAGTATTAGGTTCAAGTGTACTGGGCGCAATCCATAAAGAAGACTCTTCTTCTACCCTTTCTCTACGTTTATGGAAAATTGGCAGACCTTCATCATAAATCATGATAATTCCTAATTGCTTGTCTTCCTGAATAAATTCCGAAGCTTTTTCTTCAAATAAACTCGCAACCTTTTCCGCTAAAGATTCCTTTTTAGCGTCGGTCAAATCCCTATAGTCAATTGTACTGTTTAGTCTGGGCAGAAGTACTTCTTTTTTAAACTGCTCCTTATTCTTCATGGCTTTAATATGGGGGTCATACATCAAATAGCATGGGAGAGGGTATATTCCCTGAGCATGAAGAGGGTTTCCGCCATTGGGGTAGAAAATAGGAAACGCAGTATTACGTCTCGGGTCAACTTTAAACTGTTCTTTTTTGTTTTCTATAACTTTGTCGCCCAATTGTAAAATTTGCAAATTAATTTTTTCTCCATTTAATTCAACCAAAAAAACATGTCGGAAATAATTTTTACAATTTTCACTGTCTACATCTGTCAAAAGCCGAATTCTTTCTCTTGGAGAAAGATTACTGTTCTTTATTGGTCGGCCTATTCTGATGATGGATTCTGCAAGCATTCCTTCACCTTCCTGATTTTGTAGTAACTATCCCGCTTACCCAATAATAAACCGCATATCAAATGAGAAAATCCGAAACCTTGATTTTGCTTTATTGACTTTCTTAATCAATTACATTTTGGGAAACAACACTGTTTATATTGATGTTGCATTAATCCTTTTTCCTAAGTCCCTTATCTCAGTAAGAAACAACACCTCCCTTGTCTAATGGTTATCTATTTAAAATAGTTTCCATTAATAAAGCCAGCCAAATTTGATCGGTTAAAATCTGTAACTTTGAAAAACCTATTCCCCTTTCAAATACTTCTTCATAGCTTTATCAAATTCGGAAATATATTCTTTATCTTGTTTTACCCGGAATTTTTCATATTCGCCTTCTGCTTTGGCCATTGCCTCTTCATGACTTACCTTCCCTGCATCCTTTAAGACCTCACGTCGGTTGAATTTTAAAAATTCGTCCGTGATTTCGAGCCAGTCCTTCATCGTTATTATGTTTTGGTTGAGTGCCTGAAATTCAGCATAATCAATATACATCGTCACTATTCTATTCAGTCTGTCAAGTTCATTTTCGTTGAGATAATTCTTAGCAATCTTCACGTCGCTCTTAAGAATTTTGCCATGAGGAGAAGCCTTCCAGGTAGTCAGGCCCATTGTCAGATGCTCGCTGTCTACACGACCGTGGATAATCTCGGCAGCAGTTTTTCCTGTTATCGCAAAGTGCATTTTATTTTGTACGAAGGCATAAAAAGTTTTGGTCTCTTCGGAATTGGAACTATAGTCACTGCTGCACTGTTCAAAGACATCGGCAATCTTCTGATAAGCCCTGCGTTCAGATGCTCTGATTTCCCTGATACGTTCTAAGAGTTCATCAAAATAATCTTTGCCGAATGGTCTTCCGTTTTTAAGCATATCATCATTTAAAACGAAACCCTTGAGAATATATTCTTTCAAGGTTTGCGTAGCCCAAATTCTGAACTGTGTAGCCTTTTTGGAGTTGACACGATAGCCCACTGCGATGATGGCATCAAGGTTATAATAATTAGTGTTATAGGTTTTTCCGTCCTCGGCAGTATGTGCAAATTTTGCACATACTGCTTCTTCGCTTAATTCGTTTTCAGAAAATATATTCTTTAAGTGTTTTGTGACGACTGTTCTATCAACCTCAAAAAGCTCACCCATCGCTTTTTGGGTTAGCCAGAAGTTTTCATCTGCATAATAGACATTGACTTTTATCTTTCCTTCATCCGTCTGATAAAGTATGATTTTACTTTGTTTTGACTGGTTGTCCACCCGCATTCCCACACTTTCATCTTTCAATGATCCTTCAAAATACTCTTTGACTTTCCAATTCTCCAAAATTGTAAAAATCCTTTAAATTCTCCGCAAGCGATTCGTATTAGTAGCCCCCCCTGCTGAGCAGTGTTCACGATTCTTCCGATCTTTTCAAAGATAATTACAGGCTCCAGCGAAATAAAGGCCTCCAGAGTTCCGAGAAGATGATGTGTTACACTTGGGAACAACCCAACGTCAGTCAACTGGTTTAGCAAGTAAATTTGATTTATTTTATAAAATAGTTATACTAATAACGTAGTTGGAGCTATAAGGAATTGAAGCTACACAGTCAAGGTCAAAGCATTTTTAGCCTACCTATGAAGGAATTGAAATATATTAGTTATATTTCATTCTATTTTATCCCTATACTAGTCTACCTATAAGGAATCCAATACAAGGATGTGAAAATTCACATCCTTGTATTGCTTCGACCCAATGTTTCCATTTCCTGCATTAAGATACAATAACTTAAATAATTTTACAAACATCCCCTCATCCTACCTCTCCACCACCTCCACACACCCAAACCCTTGACTATTCTTACTCCCTATTCCCCCATCAATAGCTAGCTGAAGCAATTCCCTTGGTCCGTTCAAAAACAGCTTACCCGAATACCCCTTGATCACAGTATCCTTATAATTGATAATTCTCATCCTTTGCAAACCTAAAGGCCTAACTTCTATTTCTCCTGCTGGTTCCTCCTTCTCGAAAAGGGCTCGGTATTTCTTACGCAAATTCTCATTGAATAAACGAGTATAATCCGGCTCTCCCGGTTGAAAAAAAGCCGTGTATTTCCTCCCATCCGGCCTAAGCAGGGTACTATATAGAACGGCTGGTGATAGTGTTCTAATGTTCACCTGGTTTTCCTTAACATGAAATTGTCGAACGTTAACCTTTTCAATTTCCAACTCCTGTGCTCCCAAACGCACACTACCCTTTGTTAATAAAATATTAACTAGCGATTGGCAAAAATCATGCAAAGGGGATGATACGGTAAGATTGATCTCCCCTTCAAAGGCTATGGTTTTTCTCACCCGATCCATCTGATAAGCACCTTGCAATAAAGAGAAACTGAATAGCTTAAACGAGCGGCTACCATCCACATATCCTTTCTCATGCAGAAAATTGGCCAATTCAGAATCAATGGAATTATATATGGCTGCTTGCACCAGATAATTGTAATGAATCGGCAAAACACCCGGCTCTCTCAGCGGTTTAAAATAAATTCCTAAATGAATAGTTCTCACCTCTTTATTTTCATCAAGTTAACCAGCATCAGTTTCAATTCCTCATAGGCAGGCTACAGGCGATGCAAATACCATCAGCTCCAGCCAATCTTATCTTTGGCCTTTCCAAGATCCCCAGTATCTCCTTGAAATAACCAGACCAAGCTCCTTGCGCTACAGATACCTCACGAAAATATTTCATCGTGTTATTTAATACATTTACTGATGGTCCACCACCTTTCTCTTTGGCATAAGTTCTTTTAATAGCTGGTCCCACTGCTGGACTCATATTTCCCGATGGTTTCATAAAAGGCAATTTATAAGCAGAACACCCTCCACTCTCCTCCTTTCCCTGCACTACGTCTTCCACGGTTAATCTAGCTGTATCAGCCGATTCATGTTCCAAAATATAGACCTTGTCCACCTTACCGCTATCCTCAACCAGATAGGGAAACAATTGGCCTGGTGAATTCTGTCTGAGGTTCAGATACCAAGCCTCCAGATTCTCCGGCATATCCCCTTCATTCAAGTTTTCCAAAAGATAATCCAATGCCAATTCGCGCATTGATGCGATCATTCCATCACTTCCTTTTAGCAGACTTCACGTCTTACTTACTGACTCTGACGATTGTTACCCCCTCCCTATCACCTCCAAACAGCCACACCCTTGGGAATTTTTACTTCCCAAGCCTGCATCTATAGCAACTTGAAGCAATGGAGGCGGTCCAGAGAGTTCCATCATCCCTGAGTATCCTTTAATGATTCCTCCTTTATACTCCAAAATGTGCATTCGTGGATTATTGAGCATATGAATGTTAACACTCCTGCGCTCAACTTCTTGAGAATCAATGGCCTGATTCACGGGATTAGAGTTTGCGTTTTCACCCTTTTTCTCTACTTGATTCCAAGTTCTGATCCCTTCCAATTTCTTCTGAAGATTTTCGGCCACGATGCGCCTAAATTCCGGTTCCCCAGGCTGAAGGTAGACTGTATATTTACTCCCGTCTCCTCGAAACAAGGTACTATAGGCTACGACAGGTGAGAGGGTGCGTACACGAATAGTCTCGCTCTGCACATTCGGATGTGTGACTTGAATCCCGGTAATATCCGCATTAGTCCCGCCGATTCTCAGCGTCAATTGTTTTAATAGTCCCCCTGCAATAGACCCTAGAATATCGTTTAAAGGTGAGGAGACAATCCAATTTGCCCCTTCAGGGAAACGGATAAACTTTTTATCCTTAGATAACTCATAACGTCCCAATAACTTTGAAAATGTAAAGAGCCGAAAGATCCGTCCCTCTCCTTCAAAACCTTGCTTATGGACCTGGTCAGCGATCTCCCCTTCCATCACATGATAAATAGCGCTTTGAAGCCAATAGTGATAGTGGATCGGAACCCCTTCCATTGGTGGAAACATTAGGCTTATATTCAACCTCACGTAGCTACCTCCTTATGTAGTTCTAATTTCTCAATCTTCTTAGATTGTACAGTATAGATTAGACATTTTCTTGTTGTATTGAGAATTCCCAAATTATCAAATATTTAGTGTTTCTATTTTCCTTCATGAAATCCTTTATTTAATTAGATATCAGCAAAATTCTCCATTCCTTATATACATGCCATAGGTATTTAATCCCTTCTTGAAAACATCTTCTGGTAAATACCGTCCTAGACATTCCGTGGCGGCTCCAAGTACATCCCGGTGCAGCTCAACGGCCTCAATGCCAGCTTAAATGCCTCTATAAGTTGTTCTACATTATTCACCTGACCGGCAAGTTGAACATCCGGTACTTCCATCTCGCAAAAAATTCCCCACTAGACTTACATACGCACTATTTTTCGACCTAACATAAAGAGCCCTACCCTGGTAGAATAATGCATCTACTAGAGGAGGGCATTGTCAAGGAAAACTAACCAAACGCAAATTTACTTATACTGAATTTTATTGAATTCGGACCAATCACGGGCAATCTCGCACAATGCCTCATGTTTGTATGTATCCCAGTCATTTTCTATCCCGTTCTGAATAATTGCATCTCTGAGTCTATTGGCAATTTCTTTCAAGCTGACGGGATTCATATCTTGATCACCTTTTCCTTTCCCTAACTTGCCTGCAACCCTACACATATAATAACCCACTGAAATCATTTATAGAATTTCAGAAGGTTAGGGCGGTCGTTTTTTTGGTTATCACAGTGATTAACTTTTTGATTGTAACTACTAATGGCCGTTATTAAGGGGTTACGCCTTGTCATTTGAATACTTTACCTTATCATTTACTAAAAGTTTCCTTGAATATCTACACTTATATTGGAGAAATTAATATTAATGATTGCAATCAAAGCTTCAGAATCAAAAATGCCTCAATTGCAAGAAAAAATAACATCAAGGAGGTAATGTATCATGGCGAAGTACAATTTACCAGTAGACAAAAATCAGGTTGCAAGCCAAATGGGTGTTGCTCTTGGCCCAGATCGTACGTCTCGTCAAAATGGTTCTGTTGGTGGAGAAATGGTTCGTCGGACGTTTGAAAGCTTTGGAAAAACTCGCTAATCTACTGCTTAAGGCATATCGAAGGCCAGTGAAATTACTGGCCTTTTTTAGCATATCGGTAAGCATTCAATTGAACCAAGGCTTGACTCCCAAACTGTTAATGCACCATCCAATGTTAATAATAACAAGGTTTACATATTATTTCATGAATTTTAGTTTCGAAGATACTACTTGCATATGATGGAGTTATTATTACTGCAGTATCAGCCCCTCTACCTGTACCTCCAATTGCAATAATTGGTTCTCTGTATGGAATCAAACCAGCATCCAAAGCCATAATTGATACCTCAACACATACTTTTGTACCTTGACCTAGCATTCTCAAAGAATGCGCTATTATTTCAACTGGATATGCTCCACCAAAGGATTTACTGATACCTCTCTCGGCACCACTAAGGACATGAGTTGTTGTTAATACCTTTATTCCTAAATCCGCAAGTTCGCTACGCATTTCTTGTGTCATTTCATTTTTGCCCGATTCTGGATAACCATTTGCATGAGTCACGCAAATAATATTAGTGTCGTTTGTATTTTTTAATAGTTTTGCTGTATCACCACTCGAAGAAGCTACAATAATATATTTAATATTTCTTTCTACTGCGACTTTTAATGCTAAAACGGCAGTATCATTTGTGTTAATCTCCCCCACTGAATTGAAATACATAATTTTTACCACACTTTCTATTGATCTTTGATACCTTTAGTGTCTGAACGTCTCAAAATTACCCCGACGGAGTCTACGGAGGCCTTCAACTACTCCCATCTAGCATTCTACGTATCTAATGCTTTGCTATTTTAGCTTCGGCCTCGTTTTATCGACGATATCCTCACCGTTAAAAAGATCGCGATATTGGTTGGCTTCGGTAAGAAAGGCGATTCCGTCAATATGACGGCGATCCATCATGAAATAACTAGGACCGAATTTTAGGTAAGGATTAGGGCCGACAGAGCACAAAGCGTGAAATCCGGCATCTTGGAGATATTGGAATTTGGCGTCTCCAGGTAGTACCGAACTACCAAAAGGATAAACATATACATCGGTTGGTCCAATTAATGGCTCTACTTCTGCAAGCCAACGCTTAGTGTCTTTCATAAGAATTGCCAAAGAAATTTTACGGGTATCCAAATGCCCCCACCCATGGGAGGCAAACGACCACCCGGTTTCTTTTAACCGATTTACCACACTTAGAGCTTGCGATTTTTCATTTTCATAATTAGGGGAGTCTAATTCGTTGGTACGGTAACCTAGGATGCCTTCATAACCCGTGAGGGCGATCAATCCTTTGGCCCCATTTAGAGAAAAATCAGAGTGCTGGGCAACGAACTGATCCAAGATGGGAATAATCTCATTGTCTCGGGAGATTACTGTTTGACCTTTCGGGGTAATGGAAAAAGTGGCAACATTGCCTTCATTGTCCAGGATTAGTTTGCGCACTGTACCATTGTCGAGCATATACGGATAGTAATTTAAATCATCCACGGTAAGAATAAACGGTTTCTTGCCTTTAGGCAATAGTAATTCCTTAGGTGTGACAACGATCTTTTCATTTACATTTTTTTCTTCAAAAATGGAGTTGATATTCACAAGGATAAAATTGTTTTTGTATAAGGAATCGAGAATCTTTTTGAACTCACTGATGGTGACAAAATACTGATTGAATCCATTGGACTGGCTGTCGTTATCAAAAGCTAATTCCGGATAGGCGATCAGCGGGTGAAAAAAAATATGCTGAATCGGCCCTCGGTAAGGTACCATGCAAACTGTATGATCACTAAGCTAAAGATAATAAGAATGCGGCGCATGGTCCCTAACGTGACTCGGGGAATTTCAAAGGTAAACATTGGGCCGTTTACTCTTGTTGGAAGTCTATTCAATACGAACCCCCTTAAATAATTTAAGATTTGATACTAATACTCGCTTTTTCATAGTATTTCGTTTCTCAATTAGCAACCCATATAAGGCGTTATATCTCAGGTGATTGTTGTTACCATGGATATAAATCAATAAAAGAGATTTACGAAATCCCCAGATAATTCACTCTAACACTTCCGCATCTTTCCTTCATTTCCTCCCAAGCTTGTATAAATAATCCAAGAAAAACAAAATAGCCAGACAGTCACAAAGACATCTGACCTTTCATAACTATGGAAACAATGAGTCTTCTCACCTTTGGTATTTCTCAAGCATTCTGGACAGCTTTTCTTATTGCTCCCGAAGAATTTTGTTCCATCGTTTCATGCTAACCGACATTACGAATAGAGTTGGGGCGAGCGAAGAAAAGCAAAATGTTCATTAAGAATTTATATTGAGAAAGTACGTACTATCACTATCATTTTCGCACTTAATTGGTATAATGATAATAAGCATATACAATAATTAAATATAAATAAAAGGAGAGGGATTAAATATGATTGACCTTGATGTTCTTGATAAGCAATGCCCAAAGTGTAGTGGCTTCGGCAGAACCGTGAACCCAGCCTGGTTTCCTCTCTGGGCTACTCGCAGCGATCTTAAGGAGTCCTTTCAAATTTTGAAATCTAAAGAGATACTAAACATTGTTGATAAAACGACCCTGGAGGAACTAGATGAACCAATCTTCTACGTTTGTAAGGAATGCAATGGCAGGGGGAAAATACTCACAGATAAAGGGAAAGGTCTCTTGGAATATCTTGTTTCGTAACAAATAATCACACACGAATATTTTAGTACAATGAAATGGCAATATCAACTAGCTAAACGTCTCGACCCTAATTCCTTAACGATCTCGGATTTTGTCTTGTAGAACTTCTACTCGCCAGTGAGTAGAAGTTCATTTTTTGTCATATCCTTCTGGCTGTTCTAAGGGATGAGTATCCCCACCTTACCCATCAAAGCCGCTTGATGGGTAAGGACTGGTTTATTATTAGCGTTAGAACAGGTGAACAAATCTACAAACTCCGATTCCTCCCTCACCTAAGACGACTCAATCCACCAACACACTAATCAAAGCCGCCGAGTGTGCCCTTAGGCGAGTTATAAATTTCAATGACTTTTCAGATTTTCCTCCACATTTGTCTAATTCTCGCGATTTATTCAATCAACCGTGCCAAATACTCCGAGTAGTGCGATAACCGTTCTTTCGGCCGAAGCTGAATAAGAGAAACATTGGTATCCTCAATGTCTTCCACTTCAGGCCCATTACTCGGGTGAAGGGCAATAACTCTGATAGCCTTGGACACCCCAGCAGGATCGTCCACAAACTTCAATGAATTTGAATAATTTTGTAAGGTATTCATATTTTTCGGACGATTTTCATCTTCTACCCTGCCATTATTCCAGATGTTTAAGCGTTTACGGTATTTGGCATCGACAATAATCGATCCAGAATAAACGTCGCTATCAAAAATATCTATCCGAATATCTGGTTTATAATTCGTTCCTTCCATATAGAGAATGCGCTTAAATCTCAAAGCGCTGCGCTTCGCTCTGGCCATTTTCTCATTAAACAACACGGAAAGGCGAATTGTGCCTTTAACCATTTCCACTAAGGTATCATCTGGAAGTACTGGGAAGACTAATTCTTGGCTTGCCTTGTGGGAATCATCGTAAATCCAACCAGAAAAGGGCGTATACCCTGCCTGTTCCAAAGCAATAATGGTTTTGATGTAACACCAGTATTCATATAAAACATCGGTCCGCTTCCATTGCACCTTAAAATCATGGGCTAAGGAAATCTGGAAATCCTGTGCTCTGAGCTGCTTCCACCATATGAAAACTCTCTTATACCGCCAATCTCGTTGAATCTTTAGCGAGAAGTGATTAGCGTCGCTAAGCGGTTTAAGCCCTTTGAACACCGGGTAATCCATATATTTTCGCACATAATAAATACCCTTTTGCATTTCCCATTCCATGAATTCAAGCCTTTCAATCTTACCCTTCAGTGCCCGAACTTCGTGGCTTGTTGACTTTTGGATCACTAAATAAGGCGTTCTCGCCTCGATCGCCCTCTGTTCTTCGGTAATCGTACATCTTATTGCTCGCAAAACAACCTCCATTTGAGACGACACATAATGAAGGAACCCCAGAACCATCCGATTTTCAGGTGTATCATAGGTGAGCGAATCGATAATTCCAAGGATGACTTCTGGTTGGACCATGCTTTTGGCGGCTGCATTCGCCCTTTGCCCTTGTACGGTTAAGAGCCAACGGGAAGACTTAGCGTCCTGCTTGCACTTTATATTGGCCTTTACTTCTCGGTAATGCCGCTTTAGATGCTGATCCGGGTGTCGTGCTAAATTATCAAAGGTAGCCCCGAATTCTTTGACCATGTGCTTCAAAATTACAAACTCTGCCAACACTTGGGGGGGGACTAACCCCCTTTCCCCGTAAAATTCTATTCCATGACTCATCCGAGTTCGGTCATACGCGAGACCATGAACCATTTCGTTAAGCTCGTCACGCATCACGTCAAGTTGGTCATCCGTAATATTATTGGGTCTCACTCGAAGCGTGGCTTCGAACGAATCACTAACTTTCCCTTTTCGCTTCACAAAGACCATATAGTCGGCAGGAATCAGCGGATAATCCTCATTGACATCACTATAGAGGGAAAACCGCTCAGTCCCTGGTCGTAAACACGTAATCCCTTCTTCATCGAGGTGTAGCTTCAAAGAATCATATCCATCTAAGCCATCAATATAGAGATACTCATCTTCTTGGTTGGCAGTATACGATACGAACAGGTTTTCTCGTTCAAAAACCTCAATGACGCTGTATTGCGTAACCGCACGCGGAATTTCTTGTCTACCTATGAAAAATGTGATAGAAATCCCTTCGTTTTCAGGATGCATAGCCATGATCCAAAAGTTCCTTTGCTTTTTTATGACAGACACCCCGCGAATAGCTGAACATTGAGACGGTAGGATACTTGTCAAATAACTTCAGAATCTGACTAGTTGCCTGCTCACGTTCCGTGTATTTACCAAGGAGTTGTTCAAAGTCGCTCTCTGGGCCTTTAAACTTAGGCATAATCCGTTGCACCAGTTGTAAATCAAAGGCCTTACCCCGATCGAGGAGACCTTGCCCTTCTACATTACAGGGGATGTTCTTTAAATACGAACCGATTTGGCGAATAATTCGATAACCCACCACCCGGTCTTTGTCAATTTTACGCAAGGCTGAGTTCAATTCATCTAGAAAATCAATTTCAGCATCGGTCAATCCGATCTCTGTTGGCGAATTATTACACCATGATGAAAAAACGTTTCCCGGAACAGGCGAGAGTTGAGCTCGCTCTTCAGAGGGTTTTCCAGTTGCTTTTTCTTCAAAAACAGTTTTCCAAGCACGCAAGGATTCATAAATTTTCAGCCTAATAACATTCGCTCGATCGAGGACCTTATCACTAAATTGGAAGGAAGACTCATCAATATTTACTGTACCAACAAAAAACACATTATTCCCGATGGGCACTCGCGGTGAATACTCGTGCCGATTATATACCTCGGGCACCAGCTTTTCGCTGTATAACGTTAAATAACGGTCTTCTGTAAGCTCCAAAATACTTAGGAATTGACTAAAGTAATGTTCGACTCGTGCCAAGTTCATCTCATCAAAGCAAATGAGATAAAGTTTGTCTTTGTTATCTTCTAGTGATGCTTCGATGAGTAAATCGACAAGCCCTGTTTCCGCAGGGCGATAAATCTTGTGAATCGCATCATAAAAACCAATCAAGTCAGCATCGTCATTCCAGCTGGGCCGAACCGGAATAAATAAGAACTGTTTGCGCTCTTCACCAGCTTCATCCACTCCAGAGAGCCCTAAGGCGCGAGCGTAATTGATGACGAGTTGTGATTTACCAACCCCGGACATGCCTGCTAAAACCACTAAGGCTCCGGTTTTGATTGCAATATGAAAATTCACGAGGTCTTCCATGTCATAAACAAGCTGATTCGATAAGGCCACCTGATTTAAATCATTTATAAACGTTTGCTCCCCGCTGTCCGATTCAAAATTCGCCGACTTAACATTCGATTTAGATTCGACGGTGAGAGAGTTTAGCGGTTGTGAGCGATTGCTAGAAGTTAGAGGTACCTGAGAAAACATCGTGAACCGTTTGATAAATTCGCTAGCTGGAAATGGTTCACCAAATAACAAATGGTTGTTGATTTCATTTAAATCCTCATCAAGTAAGAACGCTAAATTCACGCGTCGTAAAATTCGGCTTTCGGGAATTTCCGCAGGAACACAGGTCACTTCTTCTCCTTCTGGGCAATAAATACGCCAGTGCTGCCGAAGTTCGCCTTGCCAGCCGGACTTACATCCAAAAAAATGGTCTCGATATCCTATAATTAACGGGGGATCTTCCGGATATTGATAGGACAGAAAATCTATAGAAGGGAGCTGCTCATAGAGTATCCTTTGAACGCGCTCTGCTGGAACATCTTTTGAGATAACCGGTATCGGGGTGAATTGGGAAGTGAAGGGATTAAACTTAATAGGCGTATCATGAAAAACGACATTTTTACCATTAAAATACACTCGTTGGGTGTCTTTCTTCACAGCTTCTATTGTGAAAGAAAGGAGTCGACTTTTCAAGAATTCCCTTGCCCGTGATTTTCGGCTCTCATTAATCTCGAACTGTCGAAAATGAGAGGTTGTCACAAGTTCGTCAGGAAATCCTGCCAACATTAAATCTTTGCCCCAGATTGTTATCTGGCGCCTTCCGTCTAAAGCCTTATGGAGACTATCCGGTAAGATAGAAATCATATCCACTTGCAAACGCAAAGATTGAGAGTTTATATCCACATCGATACTTTCTATTACAGGTTTTCCTATTACGACAGAATTCCATATCCTACTATCTCTAATCATGAACGAGCCTCCCACTGAAATTTATGAATTCGCTACACGGTGAATGATTTTGCTCCCCTTAATGACTTATTTATAAATTTTCTTCATCCACTCCCTAATTCCTTCCGTATACCATAATCTTGGAAAATTAACAACACCAAAACTAATATTTCCAGCTTAGTCTACATGAACACTTCCCCACAACAGGGCATATATTGTGATGTGGATAATTGATAACGGATATCTTTTCCATGCAAGGAGGAATCTATATGTGTGGTATCGTTGGCGTTGTGGATTGGAGATGTGATCTTACCCTCCAAAAAGATATTCTGGTCGGTATGACTCAAACCCTTATACCCCGGGGACCGGATGCAGAAGGGTACTGGCTTTCCCCTCATGCTGCTTTCGGCCACCGCAGGCTCGTTGTTGTTGATCCCCAAGGAGGCCTTCAACCGATGATTCGCCAACGTGGTGAGCATACGTTTACTCTGATCTATAACGGCGAACTTTATAATACGCCGGAGATCCGTCAAGAACTTCTGAGTCGCGGCTACCATTTTGAAGGGCATTCTGATACGGAAGCCTTACTTCTCTCCTACTTAGAATGGGGACCCTCTTGCGTTGAGCGATTGAATGGCATATTTGCATTTGGCATCTGGGACAGTAGAGAACAGCAGTTATTTGTTGCACGTGATCGCCTAGGGGTTAAGCCTCTCTTTTACAGCGAACTGACAGGTTCCCTTGTTTTTTCTTCAGAACTTAAAGCCCTGCTAAAACACCCCAATATATCCCCCAATATCGGGCGAGAAGGATTGGCTGAAGTCTTCCTTATTGGCCCGGCACGAACACCAGGAGTCGGTGTTTACGACGGAGTTTCTGAGCTAAAACCTGGCCATGTTCTGTTTTACTCTGCGAATGGTTTGCACATTCGCAGGTACTGGGCCTTACCTAATAATGTCCATACCGATGATCTAAAGACGACAACCACTAAGATACGCAATCTTTTTCTCGATACCGTCAAGCGGCAGCTAGTTTCCGATGTACCAATCGGCACCCTACTTTCCGGAGGTCTTGATTCAAGCGCCATTACAGCAATCGCTGCTGTTGCCCTTGACAAAGGTGGGAAAGGACCCCTTCCGACCTTTTCAGTCGATTACGCTGAGAACGACCGATATTTCAAGTCCAATGACTTCCAACCCGGCGCAGATGGTCCATGGATTAAACGTATGTCTAAAGCCTTCGGAACCCAGCACACCAATTGTATTTTTGAAATTCCAGAACTCGTTGAGGCACTTACAGCTGCTACACTTGCCCGCGATCTGCCTGGAATGGCTGACGTTGACTCGTCCTTGTTACTCTTTTCAAGGGAAATAAAGAAGCATGTCACGGTTGGTTTATCTGGTGAATGTGCAGATGAAGTGTTCGGCGGATACCCTTGGTTTCATCGTCCAGATGCCCTCGAAGCTCAAACATTCCCCTGGGCACTTAATGTGAAAAACCGTCTACAGGTGCTATCTCCCGAACTTCTTGACATCATTCAACCTCACGACTATTTAAAGGGACGATATGAAGATGCCCTAGCCGAAATCCCAAAACTTCCAGGTTCTTCTGCTGTTCATCAGGACAGTAGAACGGTCAAAGAACATCAGCGCGAAGCCCGCATCCGTGAGGTCTCCTACTTAACCCTTACCCGTTTTATGCCCACCCTACTCGATCGTAAAGATCGCATGACTATGGCTACCGGCCTCGAGGTACGAGTTCCCTTCTGTGACCATCGCCTCGTCGAATACGCTTGGAACATTCCTTGGGAGATGAAGGCTCTGGAAGGCAGAGAAAAAGGTCTTCTTCGGCATGCTCTCGTCGGAATCCTACCCGACGATGTTCTTTGGCGCCGTAAAAGCCCCTATCCCAAAACCCATCACCCCAATTATCTTTTAAGTGTGCGCACCTGGCTACAGGAAATTCTCGCAGTCTCGACTTCCCCGCTTCTTCCCTTAATTAATCTTCCAGCCCTACAGGATCTCATGGAACTCTCTGTCACCCTACCTTCTGGACGGCCCTGGTTTGGACAACTGATGGATATTCCTCAGCTCTTTGCTTACCTCATTCAGGTTAATGAATGGTTAACCCATAATCATATCAGGCTTCTGATCTAATTATCCATGCCTGACCAACAATAATAGAGGCCGCAGTCCTTTTCACTGCGGCCTTTTTTAACGATCAAACTGCCTCATTTACATCGTGTTTTTCACTGATTTTAGTTTCGAGAGCCTTTTTCATGACCTTAACCTTGGTAATTCTATACCCTATTACCTCCATAACCTCAAAGTGAAACCCATCAAAAAAAACGATATCCCCCTTGACCGGCTTTCGACCTATCCGTGCAAAAACATATCCTCCAATCGTAGAAACGGTATCTTCCTCCAGGTGAATCTCCAACATTTCTGAGACTTCTTCCAATAAAACTCGACCATTTAATACATAATCATTTTCTGCTAGTTTCTGAATATCTGGTTGTTCTGACTCAAATTCATCATAAATTTCCCCAACTAATTCTTCGAGCATATCCTCAAGCGTGACAAGCCCAGCTGATCCGCCGAATTCGTCCACAATAATAGCCATATGAGTTCGTTGACTCCGCATTCTCTGTACAAGATGAGAAATCGGCATTCCCTCAGGAACTGCCAGGATATCTCGCTTAATCTGAATAATATCTTTCGCCCCCGACTGTTCCTGTAACCGGATGATGTCCCGCATATGGACTAAGCCCATAACATGGTCTTTATCATCATCACACAACAAATAACGAGTATGTCCGTGTTCTTTTAAAATCTCAAGAATCTCCTCAAACGTATCCTGTATGAAGATACACACCATATCTTGGCGCGGAATCATCACCTCACTAGCAATGCGGTCAGAAAATTCAAACACATTATCCAAGAGCTTACCTTCTAATTTATCTAAATAACCATGTTTTTGACTGGCATCGACCAACATTCGTAGTTCTTCTTCACTATGTGATAAATCGGCCTCATTGGCCGGTTGAATTCGCAAGATATGCAAAACAAGGTTAGCTATACTATTAAGCGCCCAAATAACCGGATATAATATCCAGTAAAAAACCTTTAAAAAACCCGCGGTAGTAAGTGCCGTGCTTTCGGCCTTTTGGATTGCAAATGATTTAGGCACAAGTTCTCCAAGAACAATATGCAAGAACGAGATCATTAAAAATGCAATGACCGCAGCAATGGTATGAGTATAGATCAAACTCCAACCGCTAAAACCCACAAACAACGGTTCAATAAGGGTCGCAATCGCCGGTTCACCAAGCCAACCTAAACCCAAGGAAGTTAGCGTTATTCCGAGCTGACAGGCAGAAAGGTAGGCGTCTAGCTGCGAGGCAACATCAAGTGCGTTTTGCGCTCTCCGCGAACCATTATCCGCAAGCTCCGCCAAGCGCGTCTTACGCACTTTAACCATTGCAAATTCAGCAGCAACGAAAAAGCCATTAATTCCTACCAGTAAGAAAGCAATTAAAACCTTTGTGACACTCCAGAGCAGACCTTCGATGATTTCTCTCCTCCTTTTATTTCCAGAAACCTATATAGTTGTCCTTCCCTATTATTTGTAGTTTGTTTAGAAGATAATTATACATCATTCTTTGGATTAATGTTAGCGATCTAGAATGCACCAATGCCCATTAAGTTACGTAATCTTTTCTTATCCTTTGATTTAGTTATTTAGTTGTTCGGAAAACCTTTGAAAAACCTTCAGGACCGCTTCATCGTCTTCCAATCCGATAATGTTCTTCATCAAATTCTGATATCCCTGAGATGATATGAGTTCGCTTTCACTCGGGTCTGGAACGTGTCCTTCGTCAAATAATGCTTCCAGTGAAAAGGTTTCCATTTCGACAATGCCATCTTCCATTGAAGCGGTGTGATTTTCTATGGCGTCCTGCTCGTTATTATCTCCAGCTGTCCCTATTGGCGCTCGATCCTCCTGGATCTCTTCTGAATTCTTTGCGATAGAACGGGTCAGGAACTTTTCTCCTGCACTATAGCTTTGTAGCACCAGTCGCAAGGCTTCTTTGATAAAAGCACTTCTCATCTCCGGTTCAATCTGTTGTATAGTTTGCCAGAGGTCTGACTCAGCTTCGTCAAAATATAGAGGGATTAACGAGGGTATAGATTGCATCATGTCGTCGTATTAGCCTTCTTTAGAATAGTATTTACTAAAGTTGCTGCCATGATCCTAAATCCCGTGGCATTGCCAAACTGCGGATCGTCAATCAGCATTTTATTATCCAATTGAATGTGTTCAAACACCATTTCTCCAACTTTTCCAGCAACGATGACTGTGTGTAATTTGCTGAGCATTGGTTTTAGAGCTTTCTTCACCTCTCGGGAGATATCCGTACCCAACTGGGTAAGCATACTATGCATGATCGGATTAAGATTTAATGATCCATTATTCCAAGGATATAGTCCTCCATTGACCCTGAATATCTTATCTAGTTCTTTATCATCCGTTTCTATCGGATTTTCGTGCTTAATCGTCATTTCCTTAAGCTTCTCTGCCACTCCAATATAAGCCCATTTCAACCCCTTCTCGATACTGAAGGAATTTGGCGGGTCGAGCATGACGCCATCATAAAAGGTCGCGATATCCGTCGTTCGAAAACCAGGATCGATGACCACGACATACCCGCTAAAAAGTTTGGCATTGGTCGGAATTCCATACTCATTCAGGGTTTCCTTGATAAACACACCATAACTTTGTGGGAGTACTCTAGACCTCAATATGTTCAGATGGCGTGTCACCCCTTCTAAGGGGCCGGAACGAAATTCGACTGAAAAAGATCCCTTGAGCTCCGCTTCATATTTGTCTTTTAAGCTAACATAGTATTTTACGGGCACACCCGTTCCAAGATAAACATTGACCTTCGGGCTCTGTTGGGCTAGAGCTAAAGCAACCACCAGCAGGGCTGTAGCCTCTTCATCGGAGGACTTGTCTTCATCCCAGCAATAATGAGCTTCGTTCGGATTTAAACTCTCCGCCAAGCTCCCCATAAAATAATGCCGTTTCACGCCTGTAGAATTATTCTTCACAATCACGTCGAGTGAAGATATCTGTGTTTCTAAGTCAGACCCCTTGCTAATTAAAGTATTACCCAAGGTTGAGAAGATCCGTTCATTGCCCTTACAAATCACTGCAGGAAATAAAACCTTCGTATCTCCGGTGTCAAGTTTTATCGCCCCGAATCCCGGATCGGCTCCAGCTACGAGAATATCACTGTCGAACACACTCATTCCTCCTAGTTTAAAGTTTTATCTAATTCTACACAAACTCATACTAACCACTAATACTTACCATTATATACGAAGAAAACACGCTTGTAAAAATGGAAATTTTAGTAACCCTTGCTCGTAAAATAATGAATATCCGTTAACTGAATTTAAGGACATATGCTTGAGATAAGAATATGATTGTGTTATGCTATAAAAAAATAACGTCATTTTAGGTGCCCTTTGGGGAGAATAGGGAAGTTCGGTTTAAACCGACGCGGACCCACCACTGTATTCGATGAGCAACGCATAACCACTGGCACTTGCTTGCTGGGAAGGTTACGGATTCTGCAATGATTCGAGAGCCAGGAGACCTGCCTAAAATGTTTATGTCTTCCCACAACCGGGGAGCGGCGGTGATGACGGTAAAGTCCCGACCACAGATTTACTTGTGGTCGGGACTTTACTTTTTCTACAAATTATAACAAAATAGAGGGGGAAAAACCATGGAAAATTTAACAGTAGCTCAACTAAACGTCCAACTTCAAACACTCACCGCAAGCATTTCGGACCTTGACGAGGAGAGCATCGGCCAGATCCAAAAACGTTTGGACTCACTCACCAAACCACAGGGTAGCCTTGGGCAATTGGAATATTTGGCAAAGCAACTTGGCGGGATCCAACGAACCTCCAGCCCTATAATTCTGAAGAAAGCCGTCCTTTTGATGGCCGGAGATCATGGAATCGCTGCCGAAGGGGTCAGTGCATTTCCACAAGAAGTTACACCCCAAATGGTTTATAACATCATAGGTGGTGGCGCTGCCATCAATGTTTTAGCTCGCCATGCCAATGCAGAGGTTTTTTGTACTGATGTCGGAGTTGCCTTCCCTTTAGAAGGAGACATCATACACAAACGAGTTGCTAACGGAACTCAAAATATGACAAAGGGCCCCGCTATGACCCGTCAACAAGCCCTACAAGCTCTACTGGTGGGCGCGGAAGTTGCCGATGAAAAGATTCGTGCCGGCTATAATCTCTTAGCCACTGGGGACCTAGGGATTGGGAATACGACCCCTAGTTCGGCAATCGTCGCCCTCTTTACAAATTCCGCCATTGAATCAGTCGTCGGTAGAGGAACAGGCATCGATGATGCCGGATTAATCAAGAAACGTCAAGCTATTGAAAAAGCAATTGAAATTAACCAGCCCGATCCACAGGACGCACTAGACGTTCTAACTAAAGTAGGGGGCTTAGAAATCGCAGCGATAGCAGGTTCGATCCTTCAAGCAGCTGCTAGCCGCGTTCCTATCGTGATCGACGGTTTCATTTCGACTGCAGGGGCACTAATTGCAGCGAAGCTCGCCCCAAAAAGTACTGCCTTTATGATCCCCTCCCACGGCTCAGTAGAAATTGGTCACCGTAAGGCCTTAGCTGAACTAGGTCTAGATCCGATGCTTAGCTTAAATATGAGACTTGGTGAAGGAACTGGAGCTGCCTTAACCTTTCACCTTGTTGAAGCTGCCCTTCATATTCTGGAAGAAATGGCTACCTTTGCCGACGCCGGAGTTAGCGAATCAATCTAATAAGTGGGTGAATGCGATGTCTCAATTTACTCTCATCACAGGCGGTGCCCGTTGCGGCAAAAGCCGTTTTGCCGAGCTTCTTGCCGCTCATACTAAACGTCCAGTTATTTACATTGCCACCGCTCAAATATGGGACGAAGAAATGGCCCTACGCGTCAAAAAACACCAACTGCAACGTCCGGCCACTTGGCGACTCATCGAAGAACCTGTAAACATTCGCGATACCTTTATTCAACTCAAAGATGAAGACGGGATCATTCTGCTTGATTGCGTCACACTTTGGCTTACCAATCTTCTCTTAGCCGATGGAGATTTATTTAACAACGACCTTGAACCTCAGATCTTGGATATTGTGAAGGACGTCGCCCAGCTAGCCCGTGAAATTAAACCGCAAGTCATCATTGTCTCTAACGAAGTCGGACAAGGAATTGTTCCTGAGTACCCTTTAGCCCGAGCTTATCGGGATTTGGCCGGGCGAAGCAATCAAATCCTAGCTTCCAATGCCGATCGGGTTTATATGGTCGTGGCAGGCATTCCCATGGAGATTAAACACTCCGGTGAGAAGCTGCTTGCTTCTCTGCTTAAGGAGGATTAATTTGCGCGGCTTTCTAATTGCTCTTACATTTCTAACTCGGCTCCCTTTACCTGCACCTAAAGTAGAAGTCACCTCGGAAGAATTTTCGCGAAGTTATCGCTATTATCCCTTGGTCGGACTTGTCATAGGACTACTCCTCTGGCTTCTGGCGAAAGCGTTGATTCCTTATTTCCCCCCCTTGGTTCTAGGTGCTCTCTTGTTGGTTGCAGAGTTAATGCTGACAGGAGGGCTCCATCTCGATGGGTTTATGGATAGTATGGATGGTTTACTTTCCGCCCGAAGTCCGGAACGTATTCTGGAGATCATGAAGGACAGCCGAGTCGGGGCTCACGCTTCCATGGCCCTAGTCGGTTTACTACTCCTGAAATTCACCTTACTTGCTAGCCTAACTCCCACTAAGTTTTCCATCCTCCTTGTTATGCCCATGCTCTCACGCTGGGTATTTCAGATTGGGGTGATCGGGTTTCCTTATGCCCGCGCCCAAGGACTGGGAAAGGGTATTCATGAAACTACCCACTGGCTTCCGTTTTTTTTCAGTGGATGCTTTGTCTTAGGAGCTTCCTTTTATTTCGCTGGATTTGCCGGGCTTATCGCCTTTGGAGTATGCGTCATCACAGTAACCTTGCTTGCCACTAGGATTTCCTCCCTCTTAGGAGGATTAACTGGAGACTTGTACGGAGCGTTTATCGAGCTTTCAGAAGTTGTATGTTTACTGGTGGCTATTCCTTTTCTACGGTAAAGAGCGTAAAGAAACCCCAGATCACGGTTGAAGTGATCTGGGGTTTCTCTTAATTCTTTTTCTTACTGGCAATGTCGATGGCTACGGCCAAAACTAGAATAAGTCCTTTGACTATGGTTTGGATCGAGTAGTCTATATTTATGAGGCTCATTCCGTTATCGATACTGGCCATAATCAAGCCACCTAAAAGAGCACCTGGAATGGTCCCCACGCCACCCAACGTGCTAGTTCCACCTAAAATGGCGGCCGCAATCGCATCCAACTCGAACATGTTTCCGGCATTGGTGGTCGCTGCATTTAACCGGGCTGTCAAGAGAATTCCCGCTACCGCAGCTAAGGCTCCCATTAGGATAAAGATTATACTGTTGACCTTTTTCAGATTGACTCCGGAGTAGACGGCTGCTTCCTTGTTCCCGCCAATGGCATAGACATGTCGACCAAATTTCGTATTATTAGCAATGAAGGTGAACACAACTGTAATGATGATGAGTAACAAGACTGGGATAGGTAGTCCTTCATAGGAGCTAATGGTAAAGGTGAAAACGCCTGTTAGAGTGACAATTATGCCCACCCGCATGATGTCAAAGATCAAGGAACTGGCGGGCAAACCATATTTCGTGCGGGAACGGCGCGCTTGTATGACGAACCCAATAAAGATTGAGCTGGCTAGGGTCGCCAAAACCCAACTACCCAGTGGAGAAACATACCCTTCGCCTAAAAACTTAAAGCTAGGTGTCAGAGGAGAAACTGTGACGCCTTTGGTGATTAACAGTATCCCGCCTCTGAAAACCAGCATTGAGCTTAAAGTAACGATAAAGGACGGCACACCCCGGTAAGCAACCCAGAAAGCCTGCCATCCCCCGATCAACACGCCAACTGCTAATGTCGCCAGAATCGTTGGCATGGTACCCCAGTGATACCAAACTTGTAAAACGGCGGCTACTGCTCCAGTAAAGCCCGCTACTGAGCCGACTGACAAATCGATATGCCCAGCTACGATGACCAGAACCATTCCAACAGCAAGGATTGAAGTGATCGCCATTTGACGAGTTAACATGGATATATTCCGGGCAGAGATGAATTTACCATCCGTGAAAAAGACAAAGACAGCCCAAATAACCAATAGGGCAAGGACCATAGTATAAGCCCTGAGGTCAATCCCTGACCATTTACTCGAAGATTCTTTTGCGGGGAGTTCTGTTTTCTTCCGACCCCACCATCTGTTGGCAAGCATCATTGTAGCCCTCCTGTTGCCTTACGCATGATCATTTCTTGATCGATCCCTTTATTAATAAAATCACCAGTCAATTTTCCATCGTTGAGCACCAAGATCCGATCACACATGCCTAGAATTTCCGGTAATTCAGAGGAAATCATGATAATACTGATACCTTGTTCGACCAACTGGTTCATCAACAGATAGATATCATATTTAGCGCCCACATCAATCCCCCGCGTGGGCTCATCTAAAATCAAGACCTTAGGATTGGCCATGAGCCATTTGGCAATAACCACTTTTTGTTGATTGCCACCACTCAGATTCCCGACTAGTTGTTCTTGGGAAGGCGTTTTGATCTTTAAGTTATCGACATATTTGAGCGGTTCTTTGTTTTTCTTGCTGTTATTTATTATTCCCCATTTGGTAATCTTCTCCAAATTTGGTAAGACAATGTTTTCCTTGATGCTCATCCCCAAGACCAAGCCAAAACGCTTCCGATCTTCAGAGAGATATACAATCCCTTTTTCGATGCCATCTCGGGGATTTTTGATGTTGACCTTCTCCCCATTCAGATAAACCTCACCACTGCGATTCCCTGCGTATACGCCGAAAATACTTTGAGCCAATTCCGTCCGACCAGCGCCCATTAAACCGGCAATCCCAAGAATTTCTCCCTGGCGTAGGCTAAAGCTGACATCGTCCACCTTCTTTTTACCAGGCAACTCCGGATCCTCCAGTGTCATATGGCGGACTTCTAAAACCTTCGCTCCAGGAAAATGTTCCACCTTGGGAAACCTTTGACTTAGTTCTCGTCCTACCATAAGCGAGATCACTTTGCTTTCCGTTAACTGGGAGGCAGGCTCGGAGCAAACCGCCTTACCGTCGCGCAATACGGTAATGGTATCAGCGATTTTGAAGACCTCATTCAGTTTGTGTGAAATATAGATACAAGTAACACCGTTTTTCCTCAACTGATCGAGAATTCGCAGAAGATGATCAGATTCACCTCCAGTCAATGCAGCGGTAGGTTCATCTAGGATTAAAATTCTGGTATTTTTGGTTCTGGCTTTGGCAATTTCCACCAACTGTTGATGCCCAATACCTAAATTCATCACCTTAGTCATAGGATTGAGATCTAAACCCAACTCTGTCAGAGCTTTCTTCGTCTCAGAATAGACATGGTTCCAGTCGATGAACTTATTTTTCAGCGGTTCATTGCCCAGAAAAATATTCTCGCCGATTGTCATATATTTAACGAGGGTGAGTTCTTGATAAATGGTTGAAATCCCTGAATGTTCGCTCTCTTTAATGTTGCGGAACTTCTGCACTTCACCCTCTAACACAATTTCGCCGTCATAACTCCCATACGGATAGATGCCACTTAATATCTTAATTAACGTAGATTTCCCTGCTCCATTTTCGCCACATAAGGCATGAATTTCGCCTCTTTTCAGGCAAAATGATACTCCATCCAACACCCGTACACCAGGAAACTCCTTGGTTATGTTTCTCATCTCTAAGATATCGTCACTCATGGTAACCCACTCTCTCTCTAAGGGATGGCGACACAGAGCAAAGCCTCCTTGCTCCGTATCGCTAGACAAAAACTAGTTTCCGTAAACTTGAGCCTTCGTGAACCAACCGCTACCAACTAACACCTTGTCAATATTGTCTTTTGTTACGACAATAGGAGTCAGTAACAGGGAAGGGACATCTATTTTTTTGTTATTCACTTTTGAAGTCAAAGCGGATGATTGTCCTTTAGCCATATCTACCGCTAATTGGGCCGTTTTTTGAGCCTCTGTACGAACGTCCTTAAAAATAGTCATGGATTGAGTCCCGGCGACAATACGTTTTGCACCCGCCAGTTCGGAGTCTTGACCAGTCACGACAACCTTACCATCTAGCTTTTGTTCTGCCAAAGCTTGGATTATGCCGCCTGCTGTTCCGTCATTAGGGGCTAAAATTGCATTTACATTGTTTTTGTTAGCTGTAAGGGCATTTTCCGCCATTGTCATGGCTTTTCCTGGATCCCAATCTGGAACCGGCTGATCATAGAGAACTTTGATGTCACCTTTGTCCACCAACGGTTGGATATACTTCATTGCGCCTTTTTTAAAGAGCGTGGCGTTGTTATCCGTCGGGGCACCAGCAAATACGAAATAATTGCCTTTGGGGACTTGTTTTGTAATGTATTCTCCTTGTAACTCGCCCACTTTCTCGTTATCGAAGGATACATAAGCATCTACATTAGAATTCATAATCAGACGATCATATGAAATCACCTTGATATTGGCTTTGTGTGCTTCGTTCACCAAGTCTGCAGCGGAGACCGCGTTTTGAGGGTCTAAAACGAGAATGTCAATTCCCTGAGTAATTAAATCTTCAACTTGGCTTTTTTGCAAAGTCTCGTCATTATTGGCAGTCTGCACCAAAACTTCAGCTCCTAAATCTTGGGCAGCCTTCACGAAAGATTCCTTGTCAATTGGATAGCGAGCTTCCTTTAGTGTTGGGAGTGAGAATCCGATCTTGATCTTCTTGGCTTGGGTTTGACTCGTTGTTGCCGCAGTTCCCGCTGTTCCACAACCTGCCACGAGACCCAATGCTAAAGTAGCAATCATCGATGCTGTGAAAAATTTAGATGGTTTTCGCATAATAGTACCTGGTAACACCAGGCATACACCTCCTCGTTTTGATGTTTAACATGATAATGTAAGCATAGGGTCTAGGGGATACTGGTTAAGAGTTTCACCTCCTACAACAAAATTTTATAACTCTGATCAATTATCTTACTATTATTAATAATTAGTGAAACAAGGTAAATAAGCCTCTAGATTTTCTCTCTCACTGTCTTGATTAATTTACTGACTTCATCAATAAGATCGATAAATCGTGACTGGCTAGCAATTATTTACGGCAAAAAAATACAGGCTGTAAACAGCCTGGTTCTAAAATGGAATCTCTCCTTTTCACATTTCACTTGGCATATCGGTAAACATCTTCAGAGGTCTGGAAACCATCTTTTATCACGGTCGCCTGTATGTTATTTCTATCTACTGGAAGAACCTCGATGGCATCGTATGGAACTTGATACATCCCATCTGAAATAGTCCGATTGGCAGTTATTTTTTCCCCCTTAGCAAGTTTCATTGCCATGCGGATGGTTGCTTCAGCCAACTTATCAATCTGCTTGTAGACCGTCATGCTTTGGACTCCGCCCACGATGCGCTGACAAGCAGCTAAGTCCGCATCTTGCCCGACCACTAGCGTTTTTCCTGCCAGTCTGTACTCTGCCAAAGCCTGAATAACTCCACCTGCGAGGCCGTCATCCCCTGCAATAATCGCATCTATTTTATTATGCTCCTTAAGCAGCTTATCAACCGCCTGATAAGAGGTCTCGGCCAACCAGTTGGGCGTCCACGTTTCTTCGATGATATGGATCTTCCCGGCAGATACATATTTTTGCAGTACACTGTCATAGCCTTCTTTCAGCATATGGGAATTGTTATCAGTATCCGCTCCGTTGACAATCACATAATTTCCTTTCGGAACTTTGTCTACCATGTACTGGGCCATCAATTGACCTACCTGAACATTATCGAAGGAAACATACAGATCCACCCCGGAATTACGAACCAGTCTGTCATAGGAAATAACTTTCACGTTCCGACTTTTTGCCAACCGCACCGCCTCTGCTGCTTTACCAAGGTCATTCGGCACGATGATCAGTACATCAATATTTTTGCTCAACAGATACTTGACCTGATTTAACTGATCTGAGTCATCATTATTGGCATTTTGTACAAAGACCTCAGCGTCTAGTTCTTTGGCTTTAGCCATCAAAATATCCCGATCTCTTGCCCAACGTTCCTCTTTCATGGTTCCCAAAGAAATACCGATCCGAATCTTAGGACTAGCCTGAGACCCAGCCGCCCGATTACCGTCTGAGGTGAGAAGAAAAGCCCTCAAGTTGAAAGCTGTTATGATGATCAGAAGAAAAAGAAGAAAATAGAGGATGCGATTCTGAGATTTATACCACATATTACCACCTCCACCTTAAGCCTTCCTGCTTCGCTCCCGAAATTCCGTCGGAGTCAGACCAACCATTTTCTTAAAAATTTTACTGAAATAATTTGGATCTTTATAGCCAACCTGAACTGATACTTCTTTAATACTGCAGGTATCTTCATGAAATAGCTTCCTAGCTTCTTTGATCCGGATATTAGCCAAATAGTCCGTGAAGTTATGACCAGTCTCATCTTTAAAGAATTTACTGAAATAGTGGTAGCTCATGTTCACTTTTTTAGCCATATCGTTAAGCTTGATATCCTTGGAAAAATTGTCTGCCACATAGTGTTTCACTTTTTCAATGAGTTCATTACGCCTTTCCTCATTCTGGTTTTTTATATCCAGTGTGATTTCGAGAATACCGCGCCAGAAGTTCATTTTCAATAACGTCAGATCACTAAGCTCTAAAGTCTTCATCATCTTTTGTTGATGTACAATACGACCGTTAGCCATGCCTTGGGCGGGAAGTGCTCTAAAGATGTCCAGAGATATCTCAAAAAAACGGTTCTTGATCTTCTGTACGTCTTTGTCCATGAATGCCATCCAGTTGAAGAGTTCCTCAAATAATTCTTTAGCTTCCTCCGTATTCCCGCTTACTATCCTGTCAATCAGGATATTTTGCTTGTTTAAAGGATAATAATCTTGGGTTTCGCTCGGTAGGATAATGTCGCTGATGTGGGAAACGCCGCCATCTCCTGCAGCCTGAGCAAGTTTGATCGCCTTGTCCGCTTCTTCGTAAGATTTGAGGAGGTTTTCGACATTAAGGGCACGACCGATCCCGATGGGACAACTTATACCCAATTTTGCATCAAGCTCTTTTTTGACTTTGTTGGCGATTTCGATTGATTGATTTCGCACCACGTATTCGTCCGTACCTTGGGCGACCGGAATATAGGCGATTCCCCGGTTCAAAGTGACCGCACCCACCAGACAGTTCGTCCTACTCTTTAAGCTCATTCGAAACAAATCCTGAATCTCTTGTTTCTCGAGGCTCTGACGCATCGGTTCGCCACTCAACGTGCCGCTTACACTTTCATCAATGTTTAAGAGCATGACATAACCGTAGTGGAGATCCATGTTTAATATCTCTTGGTAAAACACCAAACGCTTATAATGGTCATTTTCTAGCAAAGCTGAATAGACAAATTCATGTTCCAGATAATCAGCTAATCGGCGATATTTCTCTTTCATCACTAACTCGTTTTGCACATCGGCCATCTTTCTGGAGAGTATTTGAATCGCTTTTTGAATACTTTCAACCACTTTGTTCTTATCAATAGGTTTTATAAGAAAGTCCAAGACGTTCAGTGTCAAGGCCTCCTTCGCATAGGTGAAATAATCATATGCCGTGAGGATGATCACCAACGTATCCGGATGTCTCTTCTTAATCTCCTTAATCGCCTCGATCCCATTAATTCCTGGCATCCGAATATCCATAAAAACGATATCCGGTTTGAAAATCTCCACTTGCTCGATGGCATCCTTACCAGTACACGCTTCAGCGATCACTACGATATTGTCAAAGTTTTTCTCTACGATGAAACGGATCGACTCAACCACAATATGCTCATCATCAGCTACCAACAATCGGTACATCATCGTGTTCTCCTTTCCAAGGGAGCTTCAAAACGACACGTGTCCCTGCCCCTTCCTGCGAATAGATCTCCATTACTTCACTTGCATCGGAGACATTATAAAAAAGCATGAGCCGCTCTACCACGTTGCGCAGTCCTAATCCAGTAGTGTGATAACCGCGTGCTTTCTCGGGATCGAGTCGGATAGCAAGTATTTCTGCTTTTTTTTGTTCATTCATGCCTCTGCCGTTATCGATGACATCGATCAGAATGTTTTGTGCGCTATATTGGACATTGAGATAGATCAGCCCTTTGCGGTCCAAACCCTCAATTCCGTGAATTAAAGCATTTTCTACTACTGGTTGAATGATGAGTCCCGGCATCATGGTATCCAGCAAGAGTTCATTGACATTAAAATATACATCAACTCGATCGCTAAAACGGGCTTTCAAAATATAGCTATAGGACTGAACATTACTAATTTCGTCTGCCAAAGTAACTGGTTGATCCAATCCTTTCAGGCTGTATCGAAATAGTTCTGCAGCTTTCTGGATAAACGTGGAGGAAGCATCTGCTCCCTCGATCATCGCCAGCTGAGCGGCGTGATTCAAAGTATTGAAGAAAAAATGTGGGTTGATCTGTGCTTGTAAAGCTTTCAGTTCCGCTTCTTTGAGGAGGTTTTTCATCGTCAGATTCTGAATTTCTTGTTCTCTTAAGCGCTCCTCAGTCTTTTTTTGCTGGATGAGTTTGGCAATATGGTTCCTGATACTATCAACCATTTGATTGAAGGCCTGGGTCAAAACAGCAATCTCATCGTTGGTGCCTACAGACACAGCAGCAATGTTGTAATCTTCCTGAGCAATACTCTTCGCCGCCTGGGCTAAACGCACCAGCGGTTTGGTAATTCGATAGGTCAGATACAAAGCTAAGAGCATATTAAGCAGTAAAGATGCGATCAGAATCACGGCGTTAATCCCTAGAATGAAGTTCATTCGTAGAGCCGTGGTTTCGTATTGTTTCGATCCTGTTGCCAACTTATTATACAACAAATCGTTAATATACATGTCAATATAACCGCTTATCTTTTGCGAATTGCTAAAATGAGCGAGATATTCTTCGATATTGCGCCCTCGCTTGGCTATCACCGCCGCGTCCGTCTCTTTAATTAGATTCTCGGTCATTTTGTAGATATCCGCGAACATTAAATTGTTGGCATCCTGCAAAGAGGATGGTGGTCTACCATCTGTTATGGCCCGCAGCCGGTTATTTGCATTATAGTAGTTCAAGAGTGCTTCAGAAGATTGGGTCGCCAAAAACGTTTCCAAATTGGACTCCAAAGCATTAATGCCCTCATATAACTGGTTAAGTTGGATATAGTCCATAAAAATGGTATTTGTCTTATCTAATATAAACTTGGCATTATAGTAGGAATAATAACTAGTCATACCCATCATTGCTATAACACAGAAGTAGTAGATAAAAAGCTTCTTGCGGAGGCCAGATAGACGAAAAAATTCCTTTCCGTTCATGGTTTATTCCCGGGATTCAGTAATTCGTACTGTTTAAGATTAGCTTTATCTACGATTTGCAGTCCTGAATCTGTCACGGAAGAAGTCGTATGGTTCTGTTTGATTTCAAGCATGGATTTCACACTGTTATAGCCGATCACATAAGGATTGCCGACAACACTGCCGTAAATAACTTCTTTGTCAATATAGTTTTCGATCTCGGAGGTAATACCATAGCCAATAACCGTGATCTTCCCGACTTTATTGAAATCCACGATGGACTGGGCTACGCTGGCCGTAGTAATCGCGTCCAAACAAAAAACCGCGTTAATACCTTCTTGTCGCAAGGCAGCCAGGGTAATCTCCTCTGTGTTCAAAATCTTTATTTTCGGCTTATAGATTTTGACCACCTTGATTCCAGGTTCATCTTTCAAGGTGCTTGAGAATCCATTGATAATCATATTCTGGGTCAGCGCATCTTTTTCCAGCTCGCTACTCATAATCACAGCCACTTGGGCTTTGCCATGCACTGCATCATTCAATAGTTTTCCTGCTGCAGCTCCTAGCATAAAACTATTAGAGCCAATGAAAGCCTGACGCTGGCTGTCCTTAGCATCATTTTCAAGGGTTATGACCGGGATTCCTTGGGCAGTTGCTTGATTGATCAACTTAATAAAATCAGGATTATTTACCGCAGGCGTCATGATTCCGTCCACCCTGGACAATGTGGCAATGTCTATGTATTTCTGCTCTTCTACGCTATTATTAATTTGTGGAGCACGAAATTCGATCGCTACATTTAACGCCTTAGCCGCATCCTGTGCACCACGGCGCACATCCTGCCAAAAAGGATCCACCGAATTCTGCAAAATCATATAAAAGTGAAATTGTGTAGGTGTCACTGGGACATGATTCTCTCTTTGTTTCGCATAAAGGAGAGCCATATTAATGATGGTCAGTAACAATAACGCTGCCAATAGCCAGCCTCTAACTTTTGGTCTGAAAACTCCATTGTCTTGATTCGCTTGCTTCACCGTTTTCATCCTTTCCTACTGAGGCACCTATAATACCTAATGGCCATAAGGGCATGAGGGGAACCACTGTTGTCGAAAAGGGTATCAGTTTTACTCCTGGATCGCCAGTGCTAAACATTGAATACCCTCATCAATGATCTCTGGAGTTGAACAGGATTACTAGTTCATGAAACATAACTAAAATCAACTGCATGCACAAACCTCGTTAAGTCTTCTAATAAATCGCATATCAGCTCATCAGGCATGTAGTTGCCGAATTTATCAAATAAAATTCTTATAATTGGACGGCTCGGGTGATTTTGATGAATTCCGACGACTGTCCCTATTTCACCAGTATTTAATGTAACGATGGAGTCTTGCGGATAGAGTGTTAGGCATTGATTGAACGCTTTAACAATAACTTGATTGAAGTCATTACCAGACCCGATAATTATTTCTAAAGCATGATAAGGTGGTAGCCCTTTGCGGTAGGGACGATCAGAAATAAGGGCATCAAAAACATCGGCAACAGCAACGATTTGTGCATTTAGCGCAATTTCTCTTTGCCTCAAACCATCGGGATAACCCTCGCCATTACAACGTTCATGGTGATGGCGAACAATACTGAGAATCTCAACAGGAACATTGTAAAGTTTTAGAATTTTCTCCCCCAGTACAGGATGCCCTTTCATTATTTCGAATTCCTCTTCAGTTAACCCTGCTGGTTTGTTAAGGATGTTAAGAGGTATGGAGTTTTTGCCAAGATCATGGAGAATAGCTCCAACTGTTAAATCCCTTAGCTTATGACCTTTAACATCCATTTGTATGCCTATCAGCGCAGCCAAAATTGCTACATTCACAGAATGGATGTAAGTATAGTTATCATAACGCCTAAATTCATTAAAATCTAGGAAAATCTGATCAGTATTTATCAACTCATTTATGATCTTGTCGACTACAGAAAAGGTTTCTTGTAAACGTCCGACATCAATCAAACACGTATCCTCAAAAACGTTTCGAACATAGCCTACAAGATCCTGGTATTCTGCAGTAGGAAATTTGCGTTTTACAATTGGGGCATTAAATTTTTCCAAATCGTATCTCAAAGTATAAAGTTTATGCCCGAGAAGAAGTTCGTGAATTTTTGGCGTTATTGTCTTCCCTTTTGGGAATAAAAGTATTCCATGTGTATCAAATAGATCAAACAATGAGGGTTCACCAATTTTAAAAGTGGTCGTTGATAAGGGTTCTAAACGGGTAATCAAAGCCAAATTCCCTCCTTATAAAACAAAAGGCGCCGATACAGATAATCAGCGACAAATTTCACTTCGGTATCCCGGCTATCTTCACCATCACATGTTAAGACCCGTGGCTTTGCGCCCCCAGTTTTCACTGGGTTAGCCTTTATCGCAGAGGTATTAAATTAATTTGATGCCTTGCCGAAATTCCCGATAGGCCTTGGGACTAATTGTGCAAGTCTAAAGTCCCAAGTTCATGAGGTTCAATATATCACACGTTACGACAATATACAATATTATACAACTGTTTTTTTTGCAATTTTCCCATTTTTTGGCCAACACTTCCCCAATAACTCCATATTGAGTTTGCCAAATCTCGTGAGGATCATGCTCTACCCAACCTGGTTGTGGGAAATACTTCGTAAGATTCGCCAAATGCAAGTAAGTTGTTAAACCAGATCATGGAATTATTCATTTTCTGACAAATTCTATTCAATGTACAACGATCAACTTTTAGAGTACACTATCATAGAGAGCTTTAGTATAACAATTTAGGTATTTCATAGAGCACTGAAAGGGAAAGCCATGACAATCTTTATCCTCACTTTCGCTTTATACGCATTCGCCGGTTGGGTCATGGAAACCATTTACCGTTCGATCCCACTACGCAGGTTAGTCAATCCTGGATTTTTAGCTGGCCCCTTCCTTCCAATTTACGGATTTTTCGCAACGATGGTGATTTGTTCCTCTGGGCAATTATCTCTGCTTGCATGGGAATGGCAGTTTGTATGGTTTGTATGTTTAAGCACCGCGCTAGAATATATAGCCGGTTGGTTTTTTGAACGTTTCTTTCATCTACAACTGTGGGACTATCATACGACTCCCTTCAATCTTCAGGGGCGGATTGCTCTCCCCTATTCTCTGCTCTGGGGTGTCTTAGGCCTAGTGTTTCATCTCATCATTCATCCAGCAGTTCAAATCCATATTTTGGGTATTCCCTTTGCCACACGTTCAATATTGGCTATTATATTGACCACTTATTTTATTTGGGATATTATTCACTCAACCCTCTTACTTCGTCGTCTTGAGAACTTTGTGGCCGTATTTCAGGAACGATATGAGCGATTGGAACTTACACCGTTTCAAATGGTCTTTTCTCCGTTTCGGCGCCTCCTGAATACCTATCCTAAAATGCGCCATACTTTAAGTGAGAGAATGGATTTGCTTTATGCAAAACAAGAAGCATTAGAAAACTTCTTAAAACTTCAACGCAAAAAATTTTACAACCCCAATAGAGATAACGACACCCACTCACTTGATTAGGAAGGTGAAACGATTGAGTTTAGCAGAACATGTTGATGACATTCTAAACCACGATGAGTATAAACAGTTGGCTTCATATACTCATCACCGCCCTTTTACAACCCTCGAGCATTCCCTTCGTGTTGCTCAAATTGCGCACGACTGGTCAGTACGACTAGAAAGTACACTTAAATTAGATACGTTTGCGATCACTCGGGGTGCCCTCCTTCATGACTTTTTCTTATACGACTGGCATCAGCTCAGACCCGACGGATCGCGTTGGCATGGTTTTCGTCATCCCCGAATCGCCTGCCAGAACGCGGAACGATGTTTTCTTCTCAGTGAAAAAGAAAAGGACATTATTTTAAGCCACATGTGGCCACTAACCGTACGCATGCCTCGAAGCAGAGAGGCTTTTCTGGTAATGATAGCCGACAAGATGGCCTCAATCCAGGAATTTCGGTTTAAATTCAAACGTAACCTTCCTGTCTCTGAACGTTACACTACACTACGGCTGATTAAGCACGAGTAAACTCGTTCAGCTAAAGCTGAACATCGTGGCCAACAGATGGGGAGTTTACCCCACTTGTCGTGGAGAACGGGGGATCGCCCGCTTATAGAAGTGAGCGTCTCGCCGTTGGTTAACCTTTTCTTATGGGTGGAACAAAAGAAACGGCATGCATTTTAAAGCATGTCGTTTCATAATTTCATAATATTACTCACAACTATAAGCAACACTATTTTAATAAAATTGCACCGTGCTAAAGAAATATTCGAGAAAACATAGAGAATTTTTGAAAATATGTAGCTTTCAGAGTAGAGCTGCATTAAACTAGAACAAGGTTTAATTCTTTATCATACAAGCAGAAAGTATAAGGCAACAAAGGCGGCTACACAGGACGTGTCTAGTGTCAAATGCGCCATGACTCGAACAGGACGTTCGAGATTAGAGCATCGCAATGGATGGCTAAATGCCGTGATGGTGATGGTGTTGGCATACGATCGGCCGCTGGCGCCTGAAAGCTTGGTACTAGCCAAGTTTTCTTTATGAGAAAGGATGTTACACGTATGGATGGCGCAGTATCTAGTTTGAAGGAGGGTAACCGTTGACCAAGAAGAACTTCTCCTTCATGACGTTGTTAATTTCCCTCACTATAGTGATTTTTCTTTATCCTAAGCTGCAGCACCCTGCTGCTTTAAGGGCGTTTGTCACACATTGGGGATTATTAGGTGTTTTAATCGACATTGCTATTGTAATGCTTTTGCATCTTTTCCCAGTGATACCGTTTGTCCTAATGGCAGGGTTTAACGTCCTTCTTTACGGGTGGATCGGTGGTTTTATGCTTTCCCTTAGTGGAAGTTTGTTAGGTGCTTCTTTAGGTTTTTGGTTAGCTCGTACGCTTGGACAAACGTGGGCGCAGCCAAAGGTGACAAAGCTAGGAAAATGGGGCGCTCTTCTAAGAGGAAATAGCTTTTCCGTTGTCCTTCTCTCGCGACTTATTCCGGTACTGCCCTCTGCCGCGGTGAATTATGCTGCAGGCTTATCCCTTATGACCTTTCCATCGTTTTTGTTAGCCTCACTGCTCGGTAAAATTCCCATGATTATTTGGGAATCTTGGGTAGGGCATGACTTATGGCGAATCTCACATCACCCGAGGCGGCTATTGTTAGCTTTAGCAATCGGTGCTCTCATGTTTGGGTCAGTGGGACTCTTTTGGTATTTTTCAAAGAAATTCCCTAAGGCACCTCGCGTACTGTAAAGAAAACTTTATTATTCTTCACCACGAGCAATTTTGACAACTTCTAACGCATCTTCCTGATAAATGTTGGCTAATACCCACCGATCTTCTTGCCAAACAAACTCCCAAAATTCTATGTAGAAGAGCCGGTTCTTATTATCGCCGGATATCTGCCTATTGGAAGCATCTACAGTGTAATCGATTAAGCTTGCTGAAACCATGACCATAAAATGTTGCGTCTGTTCGTCCAAATGGCTCTGGATGAATTCAATATCCCCTGCATGTAGAACTGGTTCTTTGATCATATTGCGTTCTCCACGCACTTTCATACCTTGAATAACTGTTCGATACTTATTGCCTAAGGCTGTCGTCAAATAATCATTCGCTGCCGAAAGGTCCTGGCGGCTCCAAGCATCTTGCAACCAGAAGAATACCTGACGGATTCGTCCGATAAGATAATCCCGATCCCAACGTGGAAACATCCCTGAATAATAGCGCATATTTTCGCGCGTAAAGTTAATCGCCTTCCCAAAACGCTGAAGACTATCTGAATTGGTGATAGGTCGCCCATCAAGACCCACTGGCAGCTGGCTGGAAGATTCATCTATATTTCCTCCGTCCAAAGGACGTGGACTAGGCTGAATGGGAGCACCAAAGCCACGGCCCTTGCCTCTACCTTGGCCACGACCCTTGCCCCTTCCTTTGCCATATAGATGAGAGGTGTGCAGTGCTTTGAATGCAAGGTAGAGGATAACCATTAAGAAGAGAAAACTGAGAAATCCCCCAGACGAAGATCCTCCTGATGAAGTTCCCCCAAAGAAAAAAAACGGCATGGGAAAGCCCCCCCCAAGTCCTCCACCGGAAGATCCTCCACCAAAGCTTCTCCCGGCACTTCCACCCAGGCTTCCCCCTACTCCCCCGCCCCCACGTGCTAAGGCAAGAGTAGCCCGGCTCGCAAGGAACAGTAGGATGATAGCAACCCCTATTCGTCTTATCCTTGTATTCATGCCCATCACCTAATCCTTACCACCTCTACGTCTAATTTACATCCACAACCAAAGCATGTCATTCCTCTATAACTTCTCCTTTTTTAACCCTCCAATAAGCCCTGCTTTAAGTTTGGCCAGCTCATCTTCAACTTCTGAATTCGCTTTACTCTTTTGTAATTCTGCAAATTGATCCTCGATGGTATTAGTACTGACCATTGTTCGGGAAGCCTTGGCCTCCGCCTCCAGGCGTTGGACCCGGTCTTTCATCCGATCAATGTCAGCTAATGGATCATGCGTGGAGAGCCCAGATATTGCTTCATTAGCATTTTTCATGGTTTGTGCCCTGCGCTGGCGCATAACAAGGTTATTTCGCTCAATCTTTGCCTTTTCCAATTTTTCAGTAAGTACACGGAGGTTTTCCTGAAGGTCTTCAACGGATTTGACCTGATCCACAAGTTGAGATTCATAATCTATCCTGCTTGCTTCTGCCTGTTTCTTATAGATCAGAGCGGTCCGGGCTAAGTCATCTTTACTTTGCTGAACAGCCAGAGTTGCCTGTGTCGTGCGCAGTTCAATTTCCTTATTCAAGCTCTCAATACGTTCCTCCAGTTGAATCTTATCCGCCACTGCACGGTTAACTTGGATGTGAAAGTTGCGTACTTCTTCCATGGCACGCTCCACATAGAGATTTAGCATTTTCTCGGGATCTTCAGACTTGTTCACCATATCCATAATATTTGCTTGAAGCAGATCTTTTACTTTACTAAACAAACCCATATTTCCAGTCTCCTTTCATCTTTTGAGGTACGTGGTAGTTCTACACTTAGTTTATCCTTTTTACGATCATTTGCACTCTCTACATATTCTCCGTTCTTCATAATAATTCCTTTCTTTTCTGTTAATCATTGACTTTTATTCCAATCTCAATACCTAGCAAACGCCTTCGCAATCAGCCTATGCCCCTCAACGTTGGGATGCACATAGTCCGGGCCGATTAGAGAGCGTTCTTTTCCTCTTATCTCACGATCTATTTGAACCACCACAAACCCATATCGTTTTGCCCAAGTGATAATCCTGGCATTGGCAGTGTCAATAACCCCTCTTACCTGAGCGTTATATTGGTCGTAAGTGCCTGCGGGCAGGGGATCATACAGAGAGGCCACTTTTACGATTGCCCTAGGATTGAGCCGCCTAATTTCTTCTCCGACTTGAGCAAGATTTTTGTCCATGTTACCCAAGATCATAGGTAACTGAGATGTGTTAATAGATTGATTAGAGTTCCTTAGAAGATGAAGTAAATCATTGGAACCAATCGTGATTGTGATCAAAGATGCTTGGGAAACAAGATGACGTAGGCTAAGATTACACTGTAATAACTCAAGTAGACCGTGTGTCGTTAAACCGTTTAAACCTAGATTATGAGCACTCAAATCCGGGTTGTGCCTCCTAAGAATATTGCCATAAACAGTTGGAAAAGAAAATGCGCTTCCAACACAATACCCTGCAGTAATCGAATCACCCAACGCCAGATATAAACCCACCATATCACCGCTTTCCCAACATCCATATTAGTTACACTATAGGGTATGTTTGTTAATACATATCTGTCACGCTTAGGGAATAAACCTTACATATAATGGGATGCTAAAAAAACACGAGCAAAACGTTCTAGGGAGGCATGATGATTAAAGCTTGGAAACTTATTAAAAAAGGGAATACTTCATCTTTTTACGCGGCCCTAGGCAATCTCTTCCTAGTCATCCTTAAGGGAATAGCAGCCTTTTCTAGCGGAAGTGGCGCTATGTTTGCAGAAGCAATGCACACTGGTGCAGATACCATAAACCAAATCTTTGTCTTTATTGGAAGTATTCTTGCTGAACGGAAACCAACTTCCCGTTTCCCGACCGGTTTTGGACGTCTGATCAATTTGTTCTGCATGGGTGCTGTGATCATCGTTACTATCATGGCTTATGAAACAGTCCTTGAAGGAATTAATTTGATCCAACACCCCGCATCCATTGGCAATCTATGGTTAATTATTTTCAGCTTAGGCACCTCCATGGCTACTGACGGATTTGTCTTACTAAAGGCCATGCGTGAAATTGCGCGAGAAACTCGTTCTGAGGGGAAGGGATTGAGGCTGATTCCAATAGCTATTCTAAATGTGAACCGAGCCTCTCCCGCGACTCGCCTGGTCTTCTACGAAGACCTTGTGGCCACTTTTGGGGCAATTCTGGCCCTCTTAGCTATACTCATAACGCGATTTACTCCAATCAAGGCGTTGGATGGATTCGCTGCGATCATCATCGGATTTCTCATGGGCGGGGTCGCCTATCGAGTTGGCTATGACAACATGGTCGGACTCATCGGCGTTTCCGCTCCGAAGGAAGTCGAAGACAAAGTTTCGCAAATTATCTTATCTGACCCCGACGTTACGGACATCAACAAAATGCGTATCCTTCAAGAAGGGCGTTTTTATCATGTCGAAAGCTACATTGAACTACGTTCCGGATTAACCTTGGCTACAGCTAGTAACATTAAATCTAGAGTTCGGGATCAGCTCTTGGCTTATGAAGATATCACAGATGTTACTTTGGGGATTATTGAGGATAACGGAATCCAGGATTGGCAATCTACAGAAACTTCAGCCGGCCAACAAAAGAGCTAAAACGAACCCTCTAAGGATTAGCGTTTTAGCTCTGACCTCATCAATCTAATAACTTATCGTAGCAATAAAAGGGTGTTTCTTTTCCTAAAAAGCTCATTTTTCCAATAAAATTATAATTACATCTTAGAAATAGGGCCTTCATCTTCTCATTGATTGAATTGGTGTCTGTTTTTAAATAATGGATACTTCTACTCAGCGCTAAGTTCTCAGCAAAGTTCATAAGCTCCATTCCGAGACCATTTCTTCGGTACATTGGATCAACTGCCATTCTGTGGATAACCATGCCGTCCTTACTCGATGACCAATTAATCCCACTATATTCGTCAGGCTCGATTTTGTTAACACAGATAAAAGCCGCAAGTCTGTCATTTCTCTCTGAAACATATAAATCCCCATCTTGTATATCTTTGATGAAATCCTTTTCCTGCGGGTAAGATTCATCCCATTGATTATTCTGGTAGGAATGCATCTCGATAATTGTTTTCCTAATAATGTCCATTATACCCTCTATATCTTTTGATACGGCTTTTCTCACGATTCCAAACTCTCCTTTATAACTTAAATGCAATTCCACATTCATCGTTTCAGAATACTACTTATTTCTTGAGCCTCACTTGGAATTTCCGAGAAACTATAGCACAGAAAGCGCCCAGAGATACAACGATGCAACTGAACCATAAGGCGAATACCTTTTTCTATATCGTTCAAATTTTTCTTTTGGGAGTTCTTTTAGGCCGTATAAATTCATCATTCCTCTGCAGATCGCTAAATCCTTATAGCTTACTACATCTGGACGGCTGAGCGAAAAAATAAGTAACATTTCAGCAGTCCATACACCTACCCCGCTAAGTGAGGACAGCTTTTTTATTATCTCCTCGTCAGTAAGAGTATGAAGAATATCAACATCTACTATGCCTGATATAGCAGCATCTGCAATGCCCTTGATGTATCCGGCTTTCCTCACAGACATACCGCAACCTTGAATTTTAGACTGTTCCACCTGGGCAATGTTTTCAGGAGTAATATTTCTAAGCAGCGTGTGTAATCTGATCCATACCGTTTCCGCGGCCTTTTTGGAAATCTGCTGACTGACAACACTTGAGACAAGTGCCGTAAACGGATCAGGAGTAATCTCTCGTTGTATCATACCTATCCTGTCAATGGCCGCACCAAGCTTTTTATCCTTGCGTTTTAAGTAGTCTATTTCCTTTTGTCCATATTCAAAAATCTGCATGTTTTCTATCGTCTCCAAATCAAACAATCGCTTTTTATCGTTAATGTGTATCTATGAATTTTTGTAATTCATCGTGCCATTCATCAGGCTCAAATGTGCCTATTCCAGTGGCCTCTCCAAACAAAAGGTTAATGATATAGTGTGGCTTCTTACCGCCGATGTGCATTGCTTTGATACAGTTTTTCTAATCTCTTTTCTCTTTTAAGCTATCTGCCATCGATACACTCAAAACCTTTTTCCTGTTTAAAGCCTTGGATAATTCATAGGTTAACATGATGATTACAAAACTGATTAAGATATTGATATTGTATAATTGGGTGGGAATTGTAATATTCATATCCTTCGTCATTGTGTTAAAAAAGCTTTTCAGGGATGCTAAGATTAAAGGCACAGAAATAATAAAGCCTAAAATAACTAGGATGGTATTGCTGCTGAGGATCAACGAGAAGACTTCTTTATTGCTATAACCTAAAATTTTAAACATGGATATATTCGCTTTATTCTCTTCAATTAATAATGAAGTAACGACATATATTACGATCAGACCAATGATAAATGCCGTCGCCGCAATTCCTCCGATCATATATTTCATCGGTAAAAGCAACGCATTATAACCATCGATCATATCCTGGCGGTTACTTTCTGCTAATAGCTTATTGGATGGAATATTCAGCTTCTCCTTCGAGTCAATTTGAAAGTAACTGTTTTCCGGATAGCCATTCAACCGATTAAAGTCATTCAAAGGCATATAGATAATATCACCAGTATAAGCCTTAGCAATTTTATCAATTTTAATTGTAAATTTCTCCGAATTTAATTTATTCTTAACCTTTATGCTGTCTCCTTCTTTTAGGCCGTAGCGGTCGCTCATGGATTTGGTGATAATGACTTGATCGAAACTGAGATGGTTATTACTTCTATCCACTAAATTAATCAATTTCGAATCTTTTTGTACCCCGCAAATAACAAAATTCTCATCCTTTTGGTTTAAATTGGCTGTATACGTCGACAGTGACCGCTTTTCGCCAGAATCTAGCACTCCGGATTGCAGGGCATTGAAGGTATATTGATAATTATATTGATAGATATCCTTATAGCTACTGTTGACCATATAATCCATGGAATCCTTGGTGGCAAAACCTAATAAAAGCAGCATGGAAGCAAAGGTTACCCCAAAGATCATCAGCATTGTTCTTGGCAGACTTCTGACCATTTCCCGAATTTTAAACTTGGTATTAAACTTAAACCTGTCCAATTTAAGGCTTTTTTCGATAAAGTTGACTTTGGTTTTCTGTACTCCACCTCTCATTAGCTGCACTGGTGACAATTTCAAGGATCTGCTTATGACAATGTACGTTACAGGAATCAAGAATATGAACGGTAGTAGGAAACTTTGAATGATGTATTTCATATCAAAATTAATGATCAACAGGGGTAGATTATAATACCCAGTCACCTCGGAAAGCAGAGGCTTGACCAAAAGACTTCCAATGAACGTTCCCATTGCACTTCCGATAACTGACATGATTAACGAATAGCGAAAATAATGGTTCATGATTTCCTTTTTTGTATAGCCAAGAGCATACAAAGTTCCTATCTCCAAATATTCCTCTTTGATCAACCTGGTTAAGACAACAGAAATCAGTATACAGGTTAAAACAAGAATAGCAATCGGTAGATCTTTACCTACGGTAACGCCGCCCTTCATATCACCATCAATAAAAGAGATTCGATTATTATCTTTCTTGTTAATCCATTGAATTAATATATTCTTATTACCTAAATCCTTTATAAACTCATCGCTATTAGGCCGGTTAAACTTAACACTATAGTAGGTTAGGTTAGGACCAATCTCTTCAATATCTCCTTTTGCTACGACTGCTATGCCAAAGGCTTTGGGATTTTTTAAAACATCACTTTCTGATTTTAAAGGATAGACATAATCAGGAGTTGTCATGTAGCCTACTATTTTAAACATTACATTGTTTATCTTCAAATTATCATCCACAGAAAGCGAATGTGCCTTGGCAAAGCCTTGATCAATTAGTATTTCACCCATATGCTGCAGAGATCTGCCCTTAATCACAGCATACTTGTCGACTTTTTCAGTACTTTGTAATATTCTTAGAACGGACTTACTGTCATAATTAAAATCTGAAGATTTTCTTTCTTCCAATGTTATATCATACTTATCTTCTAATTCCTGAAGATTTGGGATCGGATTCTGGACGATAAAACTGGCATCCTCCAGTTTATGTACTGTTCTGAAGTTATTAAGGTTATCTTGTACATCGACCATGGCGATGTTAAAAGAACTGTAAAGCATACAGCCTATGATAATAAGTATTATCGAACCGATATATTGTGATTTATGTTCGAACATCGTCCTCTTAACTTTTTTATTAATAACCATTACCAAACAACCCTTTCTGCAGGTAATACATTATCGTTTATGCTGTTTTCGATAACTTCGCCACTTCTTAATTTAATGATTCTGTTGGCAATTGCGCTTATGGCTGTATTATGAGTTATGATCAATACAGTTGTAACAAACTTTTTATTGATCACAGTAATTAATTTTAAAATCTCCTTAGATGTATGATAATCAAGCGCACCAGTAGGCTCATCACATAATAAAAACTTCGGCTTCTTTACTATCGCTCTGGCAATCGATACCCTTTGCTGCTGTCCACCACTTAGTTCTCTGGGAAATCTGTGCTTAAATTCGCTCATATCAACGGAGTGCAACACTTCATCAATATCAAGAGCATCCTTACTAATATTGGCGGCAACTTCAACATTTTCGTAGACCGTTAAATTTGGAATAAGATTGTAAAATTGAAAAATAAAGCCGATTGAATTTCTCCTGAACTGAGTCAATTTAAAGTCATTTATTTGAGTTAGATCCACATCGTCAATTACGACACTTCCCCTATCCGCTCTTTCTATTCCTCCAATGATATTAAGTAAAGTGGACTTGCCTGAACCAGAAGGACCAAGAATAACTCCGATCTCGCCTCTATCGATGCCAAGGCTGACATTTTGCAGGGCTTTAAACGATTCCTTACCAATGACAAATGATTTATCCATATTTTTTATTTCCATTAACATTACCATACCTCCGATTCAATTCAAATCAAGTATTTTGCACTAAAAGATCTATATTGTTACTGGTATCTATCATGGTTTGTATCGATCCTACGAATTCTCATAAATCTGAGAAGTTACTTCGTAATACCAGGTAGATTTTCAGAATTGGGAATAAAACTAATTCGCAGATATCCTTCGGACAACCGGGCTTTGGCGACGGAATGCCCAGCCAGGAAATCAGGAAGTAGAATTACCCGGCGCCAACCATCCAGCGTGAGGATGAGATCTTGATCACGGCGCCGCAAATCCAGGGAGTCTCCAATAATGTTGGACAGATGCAAAGATAGAATTGTAGTGTCTCCATCCTTCTGATACGAATAGGGTGACACGGTGAGCCGAAAGTCCGCGGGATCAGTCTCATTGTACAATTCAGCAGCTGTCTGCAGGAGTTGGGGAATGCCCAAAACCTCCGTTGGCCGGAAGTACAACGTTTGAATGGGAAGACCTGCGAACCCCTCCCTGGTCAAGGCCACCACTCGTTCCTGAATCTCTCCCCAGGCATGCAGATAGCCCTGAGTAACTTCTTCTGGTAAAAGCCTGTTGATTATCACCGAATCTACAGTAAGTCCAAACATACTAAGGTAGGTAAAAGCTCGCCGCGTCTCTTCCAGCACAATGTTTTCCGGGGTCATCACTAGACGCACTACAGTACGGGCCGGGTCAGCAAGCAGCTTGCGAAGATCGCCTAAACTCCGAGCCAATTCCCGGAAGCTGTTATAAACCTCGTCCTCCGGAATAGGTATTTTTAAATACCTGCCTTGTAGCGGTCGCATCAGGGTGGCTATTCGTTGATCCCATCTCACCAGCTTGCCTAAAACCCCCTCCATCATGTCTGGAAAGCTTAGATAACGAAGGCTGCTGGCCGTCGGGGCCATATCCGCCACAATCAAGTCGTACTTGTTATTATCTACCAACTCTGATAACCGGGTAAGCACCAGCAATTCCTCCAGCCCCGGGAAGACGCTCATTTCCTCCGCCTCGACTCCTCCCATCCCTAGATAGGTAAAAATCCGCCTGAAGTATGTTTTGAGAACGGGGCGGCTACTGTTCAATTCAGATTGAGGATCAATTTCCATAGCATTTAGATAGGCAAGCCCTGGTACTTTGGTTGGTACCGAACCCGGCCGGTACTGAAAGACATCGCCAAGATTGTGTGCCCGATCCAGGCTGACCACCAGAGTCCGGTAGCCTCTGTTGGCAGCAGCCACAGCAGTGGCGGCTGCAATAGTCGTTTTGCCAACGCCCCCTTTGCCCGAGATGATCAGTAAACGCGTGTCACTCATTTTTCCACCTCGATCGGAATACTCTCTGTCGGCGTAATCGGCTCAGCGTTACCCACGATTTGTTTCAACCAGCCACTAACAAGGCTTATGAAAGATTCAAATTGCGTCAGACGTTCCAGCAATTCCAACCGCTGCTGCTTGTCTGGCCAGTTGGTTTCGAACGGTGCTGTTTCCAGTACCTGTCTAGCTGTTAGATTGGCAGACTCCATAAACTTAAGTTCTCTGGAAAAGAAGAGATCAAACAGTTCTTGCAGGATAACGCCTGAATCGGTCCGTGCAGTAAAGTAGTCACGGCGATCTCCTTTTACCCAGTGACGGCGCACAAGGCGATAGTGATCGAGCGTACGCATCACTACGCTGACAGTACTCTTTGCTGCCCCTGCAGTTTCTGCGAGCTCACCAAGGCTCATAGGTTCTGGCGAGAGCAGCAGATAGGCGTAGAGACGGCCAAGCAGTGGACTAACATTGTAAAGTGCTGCTGCTCGGGCGAAGTAGTCAGAATATTGTTCACGTAGTTCCTCAAAAGAAGTCTGTAATCCCAATGTTGCTCCCTCCATGTCTTTCTGTTCATTCGTATTCTTCCGAACGATAAATATAAAGTCAGTTTACTAAAAAAGCGCACCTCTGTCAACACACATATCGGGGTATTATCTGTGTCCGTCCCTTCACTACTGGAGTGTATCTGTAACAATGTTTCAATATGATTGTTAAAGTTATATATTTGGAAGTCTTAATCATTAACCTAATAAGTATATTGGAATATACTGGTATAAACCCAATAAATCCTTGTATCGTTAATCTGATTATTATTTTTGTATATGGAGAAATGAAAATGGATGTTCTTAAGTATTACGGAAAATTTTATCCTTATAACACGCTATTGTTAATAATTTCATTAATAATTTTGAGAATATTATACTTTTTTCTCAAGCCATATTTACCTTATCGTGAGGAGACGTATAATGTCTAATATTTTAATAGAAAAAGACCTGTCACAATCTGTAAATCCTGTCGAATTTCTTTCAGCCGGAATACAAATATATTATCCATTAACATCTTATCTCCAAGTTGGTATTTTATTTGTTCCACCAATTGGTCATATCAAAATTTATATTCAACAAATAGCCTTAACAGAAGATATCTTAATTCAAATTAAAGTATTTGAACTTCATGTACCAATTACTTTATCTTTATTGTTTTTCAATTTAGGTATCGCTCATTTTTATTCTGAAAGTTTTCTTAAATTTCTGAGAAATTTAAAGTCAAGTATACAAGGAAATATTACTAAACAGATACAAAAAGAATCTTGATTACGCCTTAATAAAAATAAAGGAACTAGAAAAAGAAGCTGAACAGATAAAATAAATGGCAGGTGTTATGACATGTTATTGGGTATCGGTTACGCAGTTCCATTTTCATTCTTAGGTATAGTTTTATCATTTGTTGTTTTCTCAGTTGTATTGTTAGTGACCATGGGTATTAAACAAATATTGGAATCTCAAGACTTTATTTGGTAATACAGGAAGGGGTAGTAATCAATGAATCAAGCAAGGAAGATAGGACGATCCATTGGCCCTTTCTATTCACCAGCACCACAACCTAATCCAGCATATTGGCAAGCACAAAACCAAAGTAAAGCTTCTTTCCCTGCAGCATGCGAAAAGAAGAAATTAAGGAACCTCCTTATCCAATCTTACTGGGTTATTTGGTTACTCTTTTCTTTTATCGTTGCATATGTACTGGGTTTTCTTATCCTTGAAAATCCTTAGTAAATAATTTCATTAATAATTCTGAGATTATTATACTTTTTTCTCAAGCAATATTTACCTTATCGTGAGGAGACGTATAATGTCAAATATTTTAATAGAAAAAGACCTGTCACAATCTGTAGATCCTGCTGAACTACTTTCATCCGGAATAGAAATATTTTACCCACTAACAACTTATCTCCAAGTTGGCATTATATTTATTCCGCCAATTGGTCTTATCAAAATTTATATTCAACAAGTAGCCTTAACAGACGATATCATAATTCAAATAAAAATATTTGAACTTCATCTGCCAATTACTTTATCCTTATTGTTTTTCAATTTAGGTATTGCTCATTTTTATTCTAAAAGTTTTCTTAATTTTCCGAGAAACTTAAAGTCAAGTATACAAGGAAATATTACAAAACAGATACAAAGGAATCTTGATTACGCCTTAATAAAAATAAAGGAACTGGAAAAAGAAGCTGAACAGATAAAATAAATGTCAGGTGTTATAACATGTTATCATTTGTTGCCCAATCGGGAGACTCCACTTCTACAAGTGGGAATGGTACCCCGTACTCTGCTTCGGTGGGGGTAGACTCCGCCTTCTCCACCAGCGTTCCATTTGGGATATGCGGCTCGGCGAAACCATCTACCGGATGGTTTCGTCACCGAAGTCTCGATGATTGGCAAGCACAATTTTCAATTTTATACGAGAGTTCGCAGGCTTCCAACTGACAGTGGCACAAAATAACATGCAATTCTAGAAATGATTATCTCGGGTCTTACATTTAAATCACTGGGTTGGGCTGGTGAGTTTACCTCACCTGAAGTGGAGACCAGGGGAACACCCACTTCTATAAGTAGGTGTTCCCCCGGGGGATGTCCCATTATAAATAATAATTAGAGAATTTTATTCAAAGCTTGTCCTAAATCCCATAGAATATCTTCAATGTTTTCAAGTCCCACTGCTATTCTAACCAAACCATCAGTGATACCTGCAGCAGCTCTTTCTTCTGGGGTATATGGTGAATGAGTCATTGAAGCAGGATGTTGAATCAGAGTTTCAGCATCTCCAAGACTAACGGCTAATTTACATAGCTCTACACTATTCATTACAGTTTTGCCTTCTGCTAGACCACCCTTTAACTCAAAGGCAATTACGGCTCCTGAAAGACTCATTTGCTTTTTAGCTAGTTCGAATTGTGGAAAGCTTTCTAGCCCTGGAAAATATACTCTTTTTACAGCAGGATGTTTTTCTAGAAATTCAGCTACTTTCATTGCATTTTCACAATGTTTTTCCATTCTTATCTCTAAAGTTTTCATTCCTCTTATTATCAAAAAGGCATCAAAAGGACTTAGAGATGCACCTGTCATATCCTTAACGCCAAATAATTTAACATCTGTTATAAACTTTAAAGTCCCAACAACAAATCCTGAAATAACATCTCCATGTCCATTTAAAAATTTAGTGCCAGAGTGAATAACAACATCTGCCCCAAATTCTAAGGGTCTTTGTATATAGGGTGTACAAAAGGTATTATCAACCATAACTAGACAATCTTTATTCTCATGAGCAATATTTGATATAGCTTGAATATCTGCAACTTCGAGTGTTGGGTTTGCAGGAGTTTCTAAAAAAACAACTTTAGTGGTTTCTTTCATAGCTGCTCTTACGTTTTCAGGATCAGTTGTATCAACAAAGGAAACTTCTACCCCATATCTAGTTATTCCGTGGTTTAAGAAAGCAAAAGTACAACCATAGAGTGTCTTTGAAGCAACTATATGATCTCCAGCCTTCAAAGCTGTCCACATTGCAGAAGATATTGCTCCCATACCAGAAGCAGTTGAAACAGCCGCTTCAGCGCCTTCAAGCAATGCCAATTTCTCTTCAAGTTGGGTATTTGTCGGGTTGCCAAGTCTTGAATAAATGTAACCGTCTTCTTCTAGTGCAAATCTTTTTCCGCCTTGTTCAGCAGAATCGAACACAAATGTAGCTGTTTGATGAATAGGGGTAGCCAAAGCTCCGTATTGATCCTTTTTATGTCCTCCATGAATTGCTTTAGTTGAAAATCCCATTTTTTTTAATTGTTCTGGATTCATTTAATAGCCCCCTATGAATTTATGCTTTTCACTTTAATTGTTTAGGTTCATTATATATGCTTTCTATGCTTTTTACATACTTTTTCTAAAATACTTCTAAGGAAATAAGATTTTTGTTTTATAAATTTAAACCTTCTCGGTTATTCCGATTCTGTCATTTGTTATTGTAACATGATTTTCCCACCGAGTTAATAACATTAACTAAGAATATTTACTATAATCTAAATTAGGGTCATGTATACGTTAATATAATATACCAGTTACCAGGACGAAGTGTACTGATAGATAAGCATGTAGTACAAAGGTATTAATGTTAAATTGTAGAAAAAAAGTTAATTTTGAGTTAAGTAATGATTCTAAATCATCAACGGTTGCAGGTTGTAAAGTTAGCAACGATCCTGCCGCCTTCCTTAGACAGATTTATTCTTCAATCCTCCTTGCAAAATTGAGTAATGAAGTTGGTCAAATCTTTTATCTTCAATCCAATAGTGTTCTCTCAACCTGCCATCCAGCATAAAGCCTGCCTTCTCAAGTAATCCAATGGATTGGATGTTGTCAGATGACGTTGTAGCGTAAATTTTATTCAGCCCATCTTCTATAGAAAAAGCCCTTATTAGCAAAAAAGAAAGCATTACGAAACCTAAACCCTTTCCACGAAAGCTTGGAGGGATATAATAGCCAACCTCTTTGCTGTGATTTCTTGGGTTATAGTCGAATAACGTAACCTTTCCCATTGGATTAGTTATATTGCCATCCCCAATTAATACGAATACTTCCTTTATCCCACTGCTAATAGCTTTAATATGGTTTTGCTTGTACTCATCAAAGGGTAGTAACTGATGTAACGGTCGACAAGTGTAAAGTTCCCGATCCTTCTCCGTCCGATCCCATTCATACAAAGTTGGAACGTGGCTATCTGTTACTTGCATTAGCTGGTATGTCATCTGCATCTCCCCTATTCTTGCCTTAGTTATATTAGCCAACCACTATCGCAGATTAACCTTGCAGATTCAATTGAACGGACACAAATCCCGTTATTGCACAACATAAGAAGAATGCGACATAATAATTGCAATCAGTTTAATGGACATTTTAAGAAACAAATGCAATCATTGTTGTCATTCCTATGACCATAATTAAGAACACGTCGTCATTTGAGGCGACAGTTTATGGCATAATTTTAAAAACGACTGAAGCAATTATCGTGAATGTAATTAATCCGCCTAAAACGATCCCACCTATGATTCCATTATAACATGATTTTATTCGCATAACCCTTTAGTTCTGTATTGGATTTATCAACTTTTTTTATATGAAAGTAGGATGAAATATTAAAAACAGCGAAAAATATTAGAGCAATCGGCAACAAGACATACAAGTCTGGTTTCCCATAAGCTGATGAATTATTGTCTGGAATCGAAACTCCTTGAAAAACCATCATGGCTGTTAGTAACGCCTGAATAATTAATTGTCTCTTTTTGAGTTTCCAATATTCAACGCCTAATTTATCCCGTTCAGAATCGAACAACGGCTTCATTGAAGGAACGATGATCTCTATCAATTCCCCTCGCTTACGAGTTACCCCCTGTGTTACGATAGTTGACGTAGAGACTAACGGAAAGTATCCTTGAAAAGGAACACAGGAGGGAGAACAACATGAGATATTCCAAAGAGTTAAAAAGTTCTATCGTCGCAAAGATGTTACCGCCAAACAACCAGTCTCTTAGTCTAATTCAGCAGGAGACCGGTGTCCCAGAGGGGACATTGAAGTTATGGCGGAAGGAAATACGGGGAAAAGGATTTGCCGCCCCTGCTGGTGAACAGCAAAGTGAGCAGTGGAGTACACGCGACAAGTATCTCATTGTGGTTGAGACATCCACACTCAGTGAGATTGAACTAGCAGAATACTGTCGCAAGAAAGGGTTGTATGTAGAGCAGGTCAAGTCCTGGCAAGATAACTGCATACAGGCAAACGGGGGTGTGGCTCAGGAACTAGCCACTTCACAACGGCGAGAAAAAGAGACTGAGAAGGAACTAAAGCGCGTTAAGAAGGAACTTCAGAGGAAAGAGTCAGCACTGGCTGAAACGGCAGCCCTGTTAGTACTAAGAAAAAACATTCATGCGATTTGGGGACCAAAGGACGAGGAAGCCTAACCAGCACTGTGAATCGCGACATAATTATTAAGCTGGTAGAAGAAGCCGTAGTAAGCGGAGCACGCCAACAGTTGGCTTGTGAAGAGATTGGCATATCTGTACGAACATTGCAACGCTGGTGTAAGGACGGGGCACCTGAAGCAGATCAACGCCCCTTGGCAAAGCGCCCTGAACCTGCGAATAAACTCACGGAGACAGAATGTAAAGAAATAATGGAAATAGTTAACCAGCCTGAATTTCAAAGTTTGCCACCTAGTCAGATTGTCCCGATGCTTGCGGATCAAGGTATCTACATCGCCTCCGAATCGACCTTTTATCGAGTCATGCACGAAGCTGGTGAACAGAATCATCGTGGTCGTTGTAAGGCACCCTCCAGTAAGCCAAAATCAACGCATTGTGCTACTGAACCCAATCGAGTTTGGTCGTGGGATATTACCTACTTGCCCGGCCCGGTTAGAG